>Ga0302181_10000340_pt1 | contig 40655 bp, 36 predicted proteins | sample I_Palsa_E3_3_FD_198786 | JGI IMG/M metagenome (GOLD analysis project Ga0302181, IMG submission 198786) | Peat permafrost microbial communities from Stordalen Mire near Abisko, Sweden - I_Palsa_E3_3 | ecosystem: Environmental > Terrestrial > Soil > Palsa > Peat permafrost | place: Sweden...
GTCGAGGTCGTAGCTCTCCAGGAAGAATTCCGCCTGGCGCTCGCTGCGCGGGAAGCCGTCGATAATGAACCCGAAGTTCCAGTCGTGCTCGCTGAGCCGTTGTTTCACCACGTTCTCGACGAGATCGTCGCTGACCAGCAACCCCGTCGCCATCGTGCGCCTGACCTGCGCGCCGAGCTTCGTGTGGTGCTGCACGTTCCACCGGAGGATGTCCCCGACGGCGATGTGCTCGAGGTCGAAATCCTCGGCGAGCATTTTCGCGTGAGTTCCCTTGCCGCTGCCCTGCATGCCCATGATCACGTATTTCCTCATGCAGTAACTTTCGCGCTGAACAGGGCCCGTGTCAGCAAAATCTCAGCGGCATCAGTGTGATCTGTCCGGGCTCGTCTGCGGTGGTTATGCGAGACGATGCGAGTATGAGCGGGCAGGTGGAGCCGGTAGAGGCGCTGCGGCAGATCGCGTTCCAGCTGGAGCGGGGCGGAGCACCGACATACCGCGTCCGGGCGTTCCGGAATGCCGCGGAGGTGCTCGACGGGCTGGCGCCGGGTGAGCTTGACCGCCGGATCGCCGCGGGCACCCTGGAGGCCCTGAAGGGGATCGGCGCGACCACCGCCGAGGTCATCACGCAGGCCGCAGCCGGCCAGCAGCCCGCCTACCTGGCCCGGCTGCTGGGCGATCAGCCGCCAGCCTCGGAGCGGACCGGGCTGCGGGCGGCGCTGCGCGGTGACTGCCACACGCACTCGGACTGGTCGGACGGCGGCAGCCCGCCCCGGGAGATGGCCGAGGCGGCCCGCGCGCTCGGGCACGAATGGGTCGCGCTCACCGACCATTCGCCGCGGCTGACGGTGGCGAACGGGCTGTCCGCCGAACGGCTCATCGATCAGCTCCAGCTGATCGATGAGCTCAACGCCGAACTGGCCCCGTTCCGCATCCTGACCGGAATCGAGGTCGACATCCTGGACGACGGGTCGCTGGACCAGCGCGAGGACCTGCTGGGCCGGCTCGACGTCGTGGTGGCCAGCGTGCACTCCAAGCTGCGGATGCCCGCCGGGCCGATGACCAAGCGGATGATCGCCGCGGTGCGCAACCCGCAGGTGGACGTGCTCGGGCACTGCACCGGACGGCTGCTGAGCGGCGGGCGCGGCCGCAGGCCGGAATCGGCGTTCGACCCCAAGGCGGTGTTCGGGGCTTGTGCGGCCGAAGGTGTCGCCGTCGAGATCAACTGCCGGCCCGAGCGCCGGGACCCGCCGACCCGGCTGCTGCGGATGGCCGCGGCGGCGGGCTGCGTCTTCGCCATCGACACCGACGCGCACGCGCCCGGCCAGCTGGACTGGCTGGGTAACGGCACCAGCCGGGCTGAGGAGACCGGCATCACCGCGGACCGGGTCATCAACGCTGGTACCGCTGACGAGGTCATCGCCCGGCGGTCACGCGGCTAGGCGGGATTCAGCTGGCTGATAGCACGATCTACCACGTAGAAGCGCCACGTCTATGACCTGTCAAGGGGTGAATTGCGCTCGCGGTACAGTGGCTAGGTGACTGGGTCTCGATCAGGCCAGGCCAGGCCCGCGACCTCGCGGCAGGTAACGATCCAGGACGTGGCCCAGGCCGCCCGGGTGTCCCGGCAAACCGTCTCGAACGTCCTCAACGGCAGCGGCCGGGTGGGCGAGGCAGCCAAGGCCAGGGTGCGGGACGCGGTGGCTGCCCTCGGGTACCAGCCGCATCACGGCGCGCGGAGCCTGCGTTCTCGCCGGACACGGCAGATCGCCTACGTCATGCCGCGGGTGCAGTTGCTGCCCGACAACTACATCATGCAGCAGTTCCTTCAGGCCCTGGCGGCAGCCAGCGCGCGCCGGAGTTACAGCATGGTGATCGCCGTCCCCGACGGCGACCCGCGTGAAGAGATCCGGCGCCTGATGGCCAGCCGGAGCGTGGATGCCTTCCTGCTGTCCGAGCTGCAGCCGGCGGATCCGCGCGTGGTCATGCTGGCGGAGGCCGGGATGCCGTTCGCCTGCTTTGGCCGCACCGGCCCCTCACTGCCGCAGCACTGGGTCGACATCGACAACCGGGAGGCGACGGCGGCGGCCGTCGAGCACGTCCTGAGCAGGGGTTTTGACCGGGTCGCGTTCCTGGGTTACCGGTCGGGGAATCACTGGGACGCCGAGCGTGTCGCTGGCTTCAAAGCCGGGCTGACCCAGTCCGGGCTGGCCGCCGGGCAGGCGGACATGCTGCTCGTGGACGATGCAAGCGCCCGCAGGAAGGTCAGGTCGCTGCTTGCTCCCGCTCGTCCCGCGGCCCGCCCGGACGCGATCGTCACCAGTAGCGACCGCCTCGCCGCGGTCGTTTACGGGGTAGCCGCGGAACTGCGGCTGCGGATCGGCTATGACCTGGCTGTCACCGGTTTCGACGGGAGCGTGGCGGCGGGCCTGATGCATCCGCAGCTGACCAGCGTGGCCATTCCCGTCGATGACATCGCCCAGCGGGTGGTCGCCCGGGCCCTGCGGCAGATCGACCACGGGCCGGATCAGCGCCCTGGTGAGGTCGTGCCCGCCGCGCTGCGGCTGGGTGAGAGTACCGGCGCCCAGCAGCGCGCGAAAATGAGCCTTGACGCCCAGCTGGCCCGGGGCTCCTCCTCAGGGGCACCCGCGGTCCGGCGGGTCACGATCGCCGATGTGGCCGCCGATGCCGGCGTGGGCGTCGGCACGGTGTCACGGGTGATCAACGGGAGCGAGCAGGTGCGGGCCGCCACCCTCCACGCGGTGCTGGATTCGATCGACCGGCTGGGATACCGGCCCAGTCACGCGGCGGCGGCCCTGGTCCGCGGCACGCCGCGCACTGTCGCGGTTATGGTCGCTTACCTGACCCGGCCGTCCACCGTGGTCCGGGTGGCCAGCGCGCTCGCGGTGCTCGAAGAGCAGGGCTACGACACGATCGTCTGCAACGTAGACGGTCCACTGGAGCGCGACCGGCACCTGGAGGCCCTGCTGCCTACTCACCGCGCCGACGGGGTCCTGGCGATCTGCCTGCCGTTCTCCCGCGAGCAGCTTGGCCAGTTCTCCCGGGCCGGGGTCGCGCTTGTCACCGTGGACGCGGCGAATCCCGGGGTGCCCCAGACGATCATCGACGACGTCCTCGGCGGCAGGCTAGCGACCGAGCATCTGATCGGCCTGGGCCACCGGCGAATCGGCTTCGTCGGGGACAGGACGTTCAGCAAGCCCCCGGCGGGCCTGGGGTTCACTTCCTCGGCTCTCCGGTTGCGCGGCTATAAGCAGGCCCTGGCCGCCGCGGGTATCGAAGCCGAGGCCGGCCTCATCCAGCGGGGTCCGCATGATGCCGCCTCGGCGGCGGAGCACGCCGCCGAGCTGCTGAAGTCAGCTGATCCGCCGTCGGCAATCTTCGCTACTTCCGATACTCAGGCCATTGGCGTCCTGGCCGCGGCGGACCGGCTGGGCGTGCCGGTGCCCGGCCAGCTGTCGGTCGTCGGCTTCGACGACATCGATTCCGCCGCGTTCCTGGGGCTCAGCACCATCCGGCAGCCGCTCGAACGGAGCGGCGCCGAGGGGGCGAGGCGGCTGTGCTCACTGCTCCGGGGCGAGCGAGTTCACCCGCTCCGGCAGGAACTGCCCATCGAGCTGATCCCGCGGGCCAGTTCGGCGATGGTCGGACGGGCCGAATGACACAGCGCCGTGACTTACCTAAGGTGAGTTGATGGACGCCGCACAACGCCAGCTGAATGACCAGATCGATCAGGCCACCCAGCGTTTGCTCGACGTGGCCCGCGTCATCACCGAGCCGGACCTTCGCGCGCCGTCTCTGCTGCCGGGGTGGACGCGGGCGCATGTTCTCGCCCACGTCGCCCGGAACGCCGACGCGATGCGTAACCTGCTGGCCGGGGCCCGGTCGGGACAGGACCGCCCCGCATACGCGAGCGCCGAGGCACGCGACGCGGACATAGAGACCGGCGCGCGAATGAACGCCAAGGACCTCGCGGACGATCTGGCCGAAGCGGCGATGGCGTTTCGCACCGTGGCCAGGCAGCTGCCCGATGAGGCGTGGCGGATCCGGGTGCGGATGCTGGACTCCGGGCCGTTTCCGGCCGCCGACCTGCTGACCCGGCGGCTGGTGGAGGTCGAACTGCATCACTGTGACCTCGGTGCCGGGTACGGCCCGGCCGACTGGCCGGCCGCCTTCGCCGAGATGGAACTCGCCGAGCCGATGCGGTCACAACGCGAGGACCGGCTTAGATATCCGCTGCCGTCCGAGGCGCAGAAACTGCGGCCACCAAGGCCACCTGCTCCCTACCGGCCTAATCAGCGGCTGCCGGGGAGCTGGCTCGGAACGAAGTGATACGGCTAGCCTGGATCCCAGTGCGTTGATACTGGGTAGATGGGAAACCTGGATGCCGCAGATCGACTCCGTGGCCGGATCGGCGCGGCCATCTTCGAACGCGTCGCCGGGCCGCAGGGCCCGACCCGTCGACGGCAGATCCACCAGACCGAAGGCGAGCGCTGGTTTACCGAGGACCGGCCGGTCCGCCGCGTACACGGAGACTCCTCGATGTTCATCGGCGGGATCAGGGCCCTGCTGCTCCAGTCGCTGCATCCGCTGGCCATGGCCGCCGTGGCCCAGCACTCGGATTACCGCGGCGACCCCTGGGGACGGCTGCAGCGGACCAGCTACTTCCTCGCGGTCACCACGTTCGGCCAGGTCGGCGACGCCCAGCAGGCGATCGCGCGAGTGAAGGCCGTCCACCAGCACGTCACCGGGACCGCACCCGACGGACGGCCGTACGCGGCCTCGGATCCGCACCTTCTGACCTGGGTGCACATCGCCGAGGCGGACAGCTTCCTGCGGGCTCACACCCGGTTCGGCGGTCAGCCCCTGGACCAGGCCGGACGTGACGGTTACGTCGCCGATATGGCCCGGATCGGCATCGAGCTCGGCGTGCCGGACCCGCCGCGCACCGAAGCCGAGCTCGCCGACCGGATCGGCCACTACCGGGCCGAGTTGACCGCCACCGCCGACGCGCGCGACGCGGCCAGGTTCCTGCTGATCAGTCCCCCGCTTCCGGCCATCGCCCGGGCCCCTTACGGGGTCCTGGCCGCGGCCGCGGTGTCGCTGCTACCGGGCTGGGCCCGCAGGCCACTCCGCCTGCCCCGCCTGCCGGTAACCGAGGCCGTGGTCGTCCGCCCGGCCGGCCGCGCCATGGTCCACGCCATCCGCTGGGCCACCTCCGCGCCTCCCGCCACACCGGCCGTCTAGCCGCCCTTCGCATCAGCAGGAAACTTGTCACGATGTGAGACGGGAGCGAACTACCGCTGTGCAAGGATCGAGGCCCGGGGAGCCCACGAAGCCAGCACGAGGAGTGGTAGACGAAATGGACGCGGCATCGCCTGACAAGCCGATGGTGACTGTCGCCCTCGATGTGCCGTCGGCGTACATCCTTGCCGACCAGGCAGCGATCATCCAGGATCTTCAGTTCGTGATGGACGGCTGTAAGCGGCTGCTAGCCGAACTGGCCAAGCCCGAGGAAGACCGGGACCCGCTTCTGCCGCTAGCGATCTGGTCGTCCACGGTAATCGCCTACGCCCGCTGCTTCAGTAAGGGCAAGCGATTCGGGCTCACCACGGAAGACGTGCAGCAGCTGCCTCTTCACGGGGCCGTCATGAAATTCCATAAATGGATAATCGAGGAACGAAATAAGCTCACCGCGCATTCCGCCAACCCGTTCGAGGTAGCGAAGGTCGCGGCTGCTCTCTCCCTGCCCGAGGAAAAAGAGCGGCGTGTGGAAGGCATCGTAATCTTCGCCACGAGCCATATCGTCATCGATAACGTCGGCGTCCAGCAGCTCGGCGGCCTAGCCTCTGAGCTGGCCAAGCAGACCGCCGAAAAGGCACAGGAGCAGCAGGACGTCGTGCTGAAGGACGCGCAGCAGCTGAACATAGAGAGCTTGTACAAATTGCCGCCGCTGCGCAGCTGGCCGCCCACCGACGACGACCACGCGGACGCTAAAGATAACGACGCTGATCAGGGCGGAGAAGCGAGCACCTAGGCGAGCACCTCGCGCTGAGCTCCCCACAGATCCGTCATGGCCTGCCTACTTACGTGCAAACTACAAAACGCGGCGGTTCCGGGGGAATCTGCGGAACCGCCGCGTGCCCAACCTGTCCGGCTCGCTTGACGCGAGCCTTCGGGTGGCTCGGTCCCGCGGAGCGGGTCTTACTTGGCCGCTGAGGACTTCGGCGCGCTCTTGCTCTCCTCGCCCGGGAGCAGCAGGCTCGCCACTTCCAGCACCTCGCCAGTGAACTTGCGCTGGCTGGTGAGGATCTGCTCGGCGAAGTCGTAGCTGCGGGCCACGACCTCGTGCGGGTTCGGCAGCCGGTCGGCGAGCGGCAGGCTCACCGAGGGGATCGACGGGAGGGACTGGGTGACGGACTGGACCGTCTCGACCCAGGTCCTAAGCGCCTCGAGGGTCATCTCCTGGCCCTTGCGGACGGTGCTGAGGAACTGCTCCTGGACGTCTTGGGTGATGTTGCTGGCCATTGCGGCCTCCTTGTGTTCTTCGTTCTCGGCTTCTGTTGCTAACTATACCAAGCATGCTTGGGATGTCAAGCGCGCGCTTGGTGTGGCTAGCAGGATGCGCCGAGAGCACGGACGCGGCGGAGGACCTCATCGGGGCCTAGCGCGGCGGCTACCTGCGACAGCTCGGGGCTGCGGCGTGTCCCGGTCAGCAGCACCCGGATGACCTGGGATGCATCCGCGATGGAGCCTCGGTAGGCGGCCGGGTCCTGCTTGTAGACCTTCTGGCTCGGCGCGAACCCGAGGTCGGCCGCGAGCTGGCGGATCTGACCGAACCACTCGGTGTCGGCCGTGGGCGGCTGGTAGCCGTCGGCGAAGGCCCTGGCGACTGCGCGCACCACGTCCGGGTCGAGGCCGCCGAAGCGCTCATCGGCCGGGTCAGTGACCAAGTCGAAGAGCGGCGGGAAGAAGTAGCCGTAGACGGCGCGGAAGTCCGCCCACTTACGCAGGTCCTTGCGCGGATTGGCGACGCCGTCGCGCTCGATCGACAGGGCCCGCAGCGCCCGTTCGCGCTCGGTCTCGAGCACCGCCGCGAGATCGGGATCGTAGCGGCGGGCCCAGATGGTGACCTCGGCGAGGATCTGCTCGCCCGACAGCGTGGCGACGTAGTCGGCGCAGATGTCGTCGAGCTTGACCATGTCGACCAGCGGCCCCGCGGTGCCGCACTCCGACAGCCGGATCGGGGCGGCCAGCGCCTCGGGCAGCGGCATCTCGGCGAGCCGTCCGTTGGCCAGGCCGCGCAGGTAGTACTGCACCGCCGGAGCCGGATAGCCCTGCTCGATATAGAAGCTGACGGTGGCTTCTGGATCCCGGCGCTTGGACAGCTTGCGGCGGCTGCCGCCTTCCTGCTTCATCAGCAGGGCAATATGCGCGTACCTGACGCGGGGGAAGCCGAGGGCGTCGAACAGCTGCAGGTGCAGGGGCACCGAGGAGATCCACTCCTCGCCCCGGATGACCAGGGTGACCCGCATCAGGTGATCATCGACGGCGTGGGCGAAGTGGTAGGTGGGCAGCCGCGGCTCGGTGTCACTGCTCTTCAGGATGACCGCGTCGTTGCGGTTGGCGTCCAGGGTCAGCTCGCCGCGGATCGCGTCGGTGAAGCTCACCCTGGCCCCGGCGGCCGCGGGGGAACGGAACCTGACGACATACGGGTCCCCGGCCTCTAGCCGTTCGACCACCCGGGCCGGATCGGCGTCACGCCACAGGGCCCACTTGCCGTAATAGCCCGGCAGGGCGCCTGCGGCCCGCTGCCGGGCGGTGATCTCCTCAAGGTCCTGCTTGGTCGCGAAACACAGGTAAGCCTTGTCCTGGCGCAGCAGCTCGCGAACGTAGGTCAGGTAGATCTGCGCTCGCAGGGACTGCAGGTACGGCCCGTACTGGCCGTTCTGGTCGTCCTCGTCTGGCCCGATGGAGAAGTACGCGAACGCCTCGGCGAACTGCGCGGCGGCTCCCTCGGCCACGCGGGCCCGATCGGTGTCCTCCAGGCGGACCAGGTAGACGCCGTGGGAGTGCCTGGCCACATCCACGTCGATGGTCGCCGCGTACACGCCGCCGATGTGCAGGAAGCCAGTCGGACTCGGCGAGAAGCGGGTGACTTGCGCTCCTTCCGGCAGCTCGCGCGGCGGATAGCGCTGCTCCCAGTGTTCCGGCTCGGGCAGATCAGGCGGGAACAGGGAATCGACGATGGTGCGGGTGAGCATTAGCGATGGCTCCGAACGAGGATGTAGTCAAGACCGCAAGCAGCGTACTGGATGGCGGGAGACCGCGGCTTCGCTGGCCTTATTCCGCATGCTCGTCGCTCGGTCTCTTCGCCCCGGGCCAGCAGTCGTAACAGACGACGCAAAGCTTCGTCGCGTCGTCAACGCGGGTATACGACCCGCATTCGAAGCAGTAGTTCTCATGCATAGCGCAGCTGGCCCTCCCCTGAGCGACACCAGTACAGCACGGTAGCGCTCCAGGTATTCCCGCTGCCGGACATCGAGGCGACTACGAAAGGTTACCGGATGTCAACTAGCAGTTCGGCACCTTCAGCCCCGAGCTTGAGCCGCAAGTTTCCGCAGGTTAATGCCCGTTTGTCTCGCGGGACGTGGCCCTGCCCGGGGACACTGAGCGCGCTGGCGGCTGACTTTCCCAGTAAAACGCGTCGATCGGGCCGTTGAAAAAGTGACCGCGCGGGCACCGGATCCTGGCGCTTTCCAGCGGCCCGTCGGTTGACGTCATTGTGTACCGCTCCTCCACCTCTGCGGGCAGCCCGCATCGGATCGTGCCGTGCCTATCCCTGTAGGCCGGACAATCAACAAACACCACACTGCTGTCCACCGGTAACCCCCGTTTCGGACTGGAGCGCTGCCCGGACGGCCGCAGGTATGGCCGCCGACAGGCTAGATGCCTCTCGGGTAACCGGTCCGGGCCGCGAGGACACCTTGTAGAGGCGGAGCAGCGGGGTGGCGCCGTGATACATCCGGCCGCGAGCCGCGATACATGCGGCCGCGAACACCGAGAGTGAACCGCGCCACTCCTCCGCACGTGTCTTAGGTCGGGAGACCGTTGGGCAGGCCGCCGCCGGCGTCGAGCAGGTGTGGCGGCCCGCATCGCTAGTCAGCGAATCGCCGGAGGGCACGGACCTCCGGGAAAGGGGAGCACCATGAGGCCTGGGCCTTGCGCTGCCATTCTGACCGCCACGCTGAGCCTTGGTCTGCTGACCACGGCCTGCGCATCCACCTCAAGTACCGCCACCTCAAGTACCGCACCGGCGACACCGGCCGCGGCACCGCGGACGGCCACCTCGTTCCTCGGGCAGCTGGGTTCGGGGTCGCAGGTCGCCTCGACGGTTCCGGCCGACGGGGACGTGAACCCGTACGGTGTCGCCGTCGTACCGACCTCCGCCGGCGGGCTGACGGCCGGTGACATCCTGGTCAGCAACTTCAACGACAAGGCCAACGTCCAGGGCACCGGCACCACCATCGTGCAGGTCAGCCCGGCCGGGAAAACCACGCTCTTCGCCAACGTCTCCGCGCTGCCGGCTGGCCAGAGCTGTCCGGGAGGCATCGGGCTGACCACCGCGCTCGGCATCTTGCCCGGCGGCTGGGTGGTGGTGGGGAGCCTGCCGACGACGGCCGGCGGCGCTCTGCCCGGCCTGGACCCCGCCGGGTGCCTGATCGTGCTGAACGACCGGGGCACCCCGGTCGAGACCATCACCAGCAAGGACATCGTCGGCCCCTGGGATCTCGCGGTGAAGTCGAGCGCGACGTCCGCCCAGCTGTTCGTCTCCAATGCCCTGGGCGGCAACACCACCACCGATCACGGGGTGCCCGTGACGGGCAACTGCACCGTGGTCCGGCTCGACCTCCAGCTCCGCGCCACGGCGCCGCCGGTTCTCACCAGCGCCACCGTTGTCGGCAGCGGCTATCCGTGGCGCGCGAACAAGGCCGCGCTTATCCTCGCTCCCACCGGCCTGGCCCTCGGGGGCAACGGAACGCTGTACGTGGCGGACACGCTGACCAATACGGTCTCCGCCATCCCCCAGGCGCTTAACCGGACTACCCCCGTCGCGGCCACGGCCTCGACTTTGTCCGCCGGCGGCGGCCTGGACGCTCCGCTGGGCATGACCCTGGCGCCCAACGGCGATCTCGTCGTGGTGAACGGCAACAACGGCGACGCCGTCGAGATCACCCCGGCCGGACGGCAGCTGACGACCAGGACGCTGGTGAAGAACGGCGCAGGTGACCTGTTCGGCGTCATCACCACCCAGGCAGGCAACGGCATTTTCGTCGTGAATGACGGGACCAACGCGATCGATCTGTTCCGCCGCTGACGACCGGGCCGGGTAGAGTCCGGTGCCTGTGAACCCTCATATCCGCGCGTTCTGCGCGTCCGGAAGCACAGCATGACCGCCGGGACCACGGTGCGGCTGACTGTCGGCCAGGCGGTGGTGCGGTTCCTAGGCGCCCAGCGCAGCGAGCGCGACGGTACCGAGCACCGGCTCTTCGCGGGCTGTTCGGGCATCTTCGGCCACGGGAACGTGGCCGGAATCGGCCAGGCCCTGCTCGAGGCGGAGCTACTCGAGACCGAACGGCCCGAGGCGAAACGGCCAGAGGCCGAATGGCGGCCGCCGGAACGGCGCGGAGACGGGACGGGGCTGCGCTACTACCAGGCCCGCAACGAGCAGGCCATGGTCCACACCGCGGCCGGGTTCGCCCGGATGCGGAACCGGCTCTCGACGTGGGCGTGCACCTCCTCGATCGGTCCCGGCGCCACCAACATGGTCACCGGCGCGGCCCTGGCCACCATCAACCGACTGCCCGTGCTGCTGCTGCCAGCTGACGTGTTCGCGACCAGGCCGGCCTCGCCCGTGCTGCAGGAGCTGGAGTACCCCGGCGCTCTCGACGTGTCGGTCAACGACGCGTTCCGGCCGGTCTCGGTGTTCTTCGACCGGATCTGGCGCCCGGAGCAGCTCCCCTCCGCGCTGCTGGCCGCGACCCGGGTCCTGACCGATCCGGCGCAGACCGGCGCGGTGACGCTGGCGCTGCCCCAAGATGTCCAGGCCGAGGCCTGGGACTGGCCGGCCGAACTGTTCGCCGAGCGGGTCTGGCATATCCCCCGGCCGGTGCCCGAGACCGTTGCGCTGATCCGCGCGGTCCAGCTCATCCGCGCCGCCTCCCGGCCGCTCATCGTGGCGGGCGGCGGGGTCATCTATTCCGAAGCCTGGGACGAGCTGCGCTTCCTGGCCGAGGCCGCGGGCATCCCGGTGGCCGAGACCCAGGCCGGCAAGGGGTCACTCCCCTACGACCACCCGCTCGCGCTCGGTGCCATCGGCAGCACCGGCACCGCCGCCGCCAACCAGATGGCCAGGCAGGCCGACGTCGTCATCGGTATCGGCACCAGGTACAGCGACTTCACCACCGCATCGCGGACGGCGTTCGGGCACCCGAAGGTGCGTTTCGTCAACATCAACGTCGCGGCCCCGGACGCGGTGAAGCTGGCGGGCTGCCCGGTGGTCGCCGACGCCAAGGTGGCCCTGCGCGACCTGGAGCGCGCGCTGGGCAGCTGGTCCACCTCGGACGCCTACCGCGCCGAAGCCCGCCAGCTGGCAGCAGCCTGGGACGATGCCGTCGGGCGGTCCTATGCGCTCGGCCACCAGCCGCTTCCGGCCGCCTCCGAGGTCATCGGGGCGGTCAACGAGGCCGCGGAGCCGACCGACGTGGTGGTCTGCGCCGCCGGGTCCATGCCGGGTGACCTGCAGAAGCTGTGGCGCACCAGGGACCCGAAGGGCTACCACGTCGAGTACGGCTACTCCTGCATGGGCTATGAGATCGCCGGCGGCCTGGGCGCGAAGCTGGCCGACCCCGATCGCGAGGTGTTCGTCATGGTGGGCGACGGGTCCTACCTGATGATGGCCGCCGAACTGGTCACCGCGGTGCAGGAGCACATCAAGCTCATCGTGGTGCTGGTGGACAACCACGGCTTCGCCTCCATCGGGGCGCTGTCGGAAACGGTCGGCGCGCAGCGGTTCGGCACCAGTTACCGGTACCGTGACCCGGCGAGCGGGCGGCTTGACGGCGACGTGCTTCCGGTGGACCTGGCCGCTAACGCCCAGAGCCTGGGCGTCCGGGTGCTGCGGGCGGCGACGATCGCCGAGTTCCGCGACGCGCTGGCCGAGGCGAGGCGATGGACCGGCGGCCCGGTGCTCGTGCACATCGAGACCGACCCGACGGTTCGGTCGCCGGACAGCCAGGCGTGGTGGGATGTGCCGGTGGCCGAGGTTTCCGGTCTGGACTCCACCCGCCGGGCCCGGGCGGAGTACGAGGCGGCGAAAACGGCGCAGCGGCCCTACCTGGCTCCCCCCGAGTCGCTGTAACGTCGCGCCGGACCGTGACAGCGGTCCGCCATCGGTGTCACGGCCGGCCGGCCGTGATTTCCGCGGAGTCGGTCAGGCGGAGCTTGCGCCGAGCGCGCTGGTAGAAGGTGGTACGGCCGAGGCGGACCACGTGGGCGGCGCCGGGACGCGGCAGCAGGTCGATCCGGTCGCCCGGTTCTACGTACCCGGCGACGTTGCCGTCCGCCTCCACCGCGAGCCGGCCGCTGTCGGCCAGGACATCCAAGGTCAGCTGGTCAGCGACCGAGATGACGAGACCGCGGTTGTAGGCAGAGTGAGGCGCGACCGGCGTGACCAGGAGGGCTTCTACTCCCGGGCTCACGATCGGGCCGCCCGCGGAGAAGCTGTACGCGGTCGAGCCGGTCGGAGTCGCTACCACGACCGCATCGGCGGCATAGCTGACGAATCTGTCGCCCGCGGCGTGCACCGCGATCGCGGCGGTTTTGTGGCCGGGAAAGCGGACGAAGACGATGTCGTTGAACGCGGTGACGATCTGGCCCGCCAGGACGGCGTCGACGGCCAGCCGCGGCTCGGTGGTGAATTCGCGGGCGTCGATGGCCGACAGGGCGCTGGCCAGATCGGGCACGTCGACTTCGGCCAGGAATCCCAGCTTGCCGAGGTTCACGCCCAGGACCGGGCTGCTCAGCCGGTCCGCGAGCCTCATCGCGCGCAGCATCGTGCCATCGCCGCCCAGGCTGACGACCAGGTCGACGCGGCGGCGGAACTCCTCGGTCGTCACCGCTTCGGCGGTGCAGTCCAGCCTGCTTATCTCGGAATCGATGCCGACGACGTGGATTCCCCTGCGGGCGGCCCAGTCCAGGATCGCGCCCACCGCCCCGCCGCAGTCCCGCTCGGGGTGCAGCACCAGGCCGACGACGTGCATCAGCGGGAACCGAACGCTGCGACGTCACTACGGTGAACCACAGCCCCATGGTGTCACGGCCAGCGCGCTTCTGACAGATTTCTGGGTCAAAGGCACAGGTAGGTACGATGTCTGGCACCAGCAATGATGCCTGGCACGAACGTAGTGGCGGACTGAGGAGCGTGACCTTGGCCGGGCGGCTGACGATCATCGGTGGTGGCGTGATGGGGCTGATGACGGCGTACTACGCCGCGCCGCTGGCGGAGACCGTGACCGTGCTTGACCGGTCCCGGGTGGGTGACCCCGCCACCGCGTCCTTCGGCCTGACCAGATCGGTCCGTAACGACTACCGGGATCTGGAATACGCCAGGCTGGCGTTCGAGGCCCGGCGGCTGTGGCGCGAGCTCGAGCGGGACCTCGGCCGGCGGCTGCTGGTCGACTGCGGCTGCCTGAACCTGGTGAAGGCCAGCGTCACGCCGGACCTCGACAGCACCTACGCGGTGGAGAGCTACGCCGTGCTGGAGCAGCTTGGACTGCGCCGCGAGGCCCTGTCCGGCGTCCAGCTGCGGCAGCGGTTCCCGCAGTTCGACGCCGACGGCGGATGGCTGGACGTGGACGCCGGGTTCGCCGACCTGGCCGCGGTGACCGGGGCCCTGCGCGAGGGACTGCGGGCCCGCGGCGTCCGGGTGGTGGAGACCTGCGAGCCGCGCGGGATCACCCGGTCGGGCCAGAACTGGATCGTGGCTACCGATTCCGGGCCGGTGGAATCCGATGTGCTGGTGGTGACCGCGGGCCTGGGGACCAACGACGTGCTCGGGCTGGTGCCCGGCTGCCGGGTCCGCTTCCCGCTCAGCCCCGACCGCCCGACGCAATCGAAGTACTTCATTCCCCCGGCCGGGTCGCGGGCCATGTTCACCCAGGACGTGATGCCGGTGTTCGCCTACCTCGATATCGGGATCTACGGCCATCCCGTGTACGACGGGAAGACCCCCGGGGTCAAGATCGGTTTCTACAACCCGCCGGACGTGGCCAGGACGCCGAGCCGGATCGGGAGCGTGGAGGAATTCGTGGCCGAATGCATACCCGGCCTGCGCGACGCGGAGCTCGTCGACGTAGCCACCGCCAGCGGCGTCGATACTTGCTGGTATGACCTGGTGGCAGACGACGAGTTCATCCTGGGCGCGGTTCCCGGCACGCGGGGCCTGTTTACCGGGGTCGGGTGGCGCGGCACCGGATACAAGTTCGCGCCCTGGGTGGGACGGGTGCTCGCTCAGCTCGCCCTGCAGCAGGGCACCGTCTATGACATCGGGCGCTTCACGCCCGCCAGGTTCGCCGCGGAAGGAGTGGCCTCATGACTGGGAGGCAGGGCGTGAGCGCTTCGATTGTGGAGCGGATTCAGGCCGGCACCGTGCTCGGGGCCGAGGGCTACGTCTTCGAGCTGGAACGGCGCGGCTACATAAAGGCGGGCCCGTTCGTCCCCGAGGTCGTCCTGGACTTCCCGGACGCGGTCCGCGAACTGCACCGCGAATTCCTGCGCGCGGGCTCAGACGTCATGGTCGCGCTCACCTACTACGCGCACCGGGAGAAACTGCGGGACGTCGGCCGCGAAGACGACCTGGAGGCGATGAACCGGCAGGCGGTGCGGATCGCCCGCGAGGTCGCGCTCGAGGGCGACGCCCTGGTGGCAGGCAACGTGTGCAACACCTGGGCGTACGACCCGGATGACCCGGCCACCAAGGCGACCGTCCGGGCCATGTACGCCGAGCAGCTGGGCTGGGCGGCCGAGGAAGGCGTCGACTTCGTCATCTCCGAAACCAACGACTACCTGGGCGAGGCGCTGATCGCGCTGGAGGTCACCCAGGCGCTTGGCCTGCCCGCGATGGTGACGCTGGCTCCGACGCAGCCCGACCGGACGCGTGACGGCTACGAGTACGCCGAGGCGTGCCGCATCCTGTCCGAAGCCGGGGCGCAGATCGTGGGCCTGAACTGCGACCGCGGGCCGGCCACGATGCTGCCGCTGATCACCGGTATCCGGGAGGCCGTGGACTGCGCGGTCGCCATCCAGCCGGTACCGTACCGGACGGACGCGGCCGCGCCGACGATGGAGACCCTGCGCTCGGCGGAGGGAGAACGGGCCTTCCCCATCGCGCTCGAGCCGTTCGGCTGCACGCGGTTCGAGATGGCTTCGTTCGCGCGGACGGCCCGGGAGCTCGGGGTGGATTACGTGGGGATCTGCTGCGGCGCGGGCCCGCATCACGTCCGGGCCATGGCCGAGGCGCTGGGCCGCGAGGTCCCGGCGGGCAAGTACTCTCCGTCGATGGAGCTGCATCCCATGTTCCGTTCCGATATCTCGGCCAAGGACGCGGCCTTCCTGCACACCTCCTGGACCGCGTGATGCTTTAGACCATCGGTCAGTGCGCTGCGGGGTTGGCGACCCTGGCCACGAACAGCGGTTCCCCGGTCGCGGTCGCGGTCACCAGCATCAAGTAGGGACGATCGAACACGACCTGAGGTAGTTGTACCCGCTCCGCGGTCGGCTGCATGCCGACGGCGGTCGCGGCGCTCGCCACCGTACCCTGCTCGCCGACCTGCAGGGTGGCGGCCTGCTTCACCAGGCCGATGCAGCACGCCTGCGGGGACAGCCCGGTGAAGTTCGCGGACGTGGTGAACGCGACCCCCATGCCGAGCTTGCTCAGCAGGCCTTTCATGCTGACCTGGCCGCCGAGGTTCACCCGTGGCAACGAGACGCTCTGGGTTTGAACCGGGCCCGCGGTGCTTCCTGCCGCCAGCCTGGCCGTCATCGCGCCGAGCGCCGACGCGGCTGGCGTTTCGCAGCCTCCGGCGATCGACGGCGGCAGCAGCGCGATCATCGCCAGCTTGCCGCCACGGTACGGAAGCTGGACCGCGGTCCAGCCTGCCGCGCTGACGGTGCGATATGAACCGCCGTTCATGAATGACACCGTGGCCTGCTGACCGCCAGCGGTGGTGAACGGCCCTGGGATGGTCTGGCTGGCCTGGAACGGCGTAGCCCACGCCGCTTTCATGTAGAGCGCATCGGTCAGCACCCAGCCGATGTCGTTCAGCGACGCGGGCGACAGCAGCTGCGGGATCTGTCCCCGGGTCGCGGCCGCGATCGCCTGGTTGATCTCCTGGGCGGCGCGATCAGGGCTGCTGAGCAACGGTGCCTGCGCCACGCCGGCGTCATAGCCCGTCGCCACGGCGTTCAGGTAACTGCGCCGGGTCTTCAGCGTCGGGTCGGCCCACACCTGATCGCTTGCTGCTAGCGTCACCCCAGGGCTGTCCAGGCCCCGCAGGGCCGCCGATCGTGCCTGCAGGCCAGCCTCGAGGGACTCCCCGCCGGTCGCGGGCAGATCTAGCACCCGGGCCATGGCCTGGGCGGTGCCGTCGCGCGCCCCGAGATACGCCATGCCCAGGCCGCTGGCCAGGCTGGAGGGCGACAGCACGAGGTTCGCCTGCGGATCCGCCTGGCACCAGGCGTTCAGCACGTCCAGCCCGAACGCGGTATCCGCCGCTCCGTAGGGGCGCGGGTCGGCGAGAGGCTCCCTGATCTCCACGCCATGGGCCATGACCGGCGGCGCGACCGCGCCCGAAGCGCACCCTGCTATCAGCACCGCCGCCACGACAACCCCGGCGGCGGCCCGTAGTTCATTCTTCATGCGCATCAGACGGAGCACGGCCCGGCGCGGTTTCGCCTCGGAGATAACGTTCCAGCCTCAGCTTCCCGCCTGGCCTGGTACCGCCTGGCCGACTTCATTTGGGTGGCTCTGTGTGCTTGGAGTATCACTACGTGAGATCATCTTCACATGCAGAACGGGACCATGACGTGGGCCGAGATCGCCGAACGGCTCCGTGCACCGCGCCAGTACTGGCTGAGCACGACCAACCCGTCGGGCGCTCCGCACGCGGCGCCCGTCTGGGGGGTCGTGAACGAAGAGACGCTCTACTTCTACAGCCAACGGAAGACCGTCAGGGCCCGGAACCTCGCGGCTGACCCGCGAGGCGTCGTTCACCTGGAAAGCGGTGAAGACGTCCTGATCGTCCGCGGTCGACTCGACGACCTTGGAACTCCAGCCGAGGTTCCGTTCGTCGTCGCGGCGCTGGCGGCGAAATACACCAGGCCGGAAGATCTGCAGTATCTGCCCAGCAACGACCCTGACTTTGACGTGGTTTACGCGCTGCGACCCCAGTCGGCGATGGCCTGGCGGCTAGACGACTTCACCGCCTCGCAGCGTCGCTGGTCCTGCTGATCTATGTGGTCTACCAGACGCTGGCGCGCCCGTCCGAGATGGCCGTATCAGCCTCACGTGGGAACCGCCGCCACTCGGGGATGCCTCAGGCACCGCCCAGGGCCGGGGCGTACGCCCGGAATGGTGTCGTTTACGGTGGTGGAATGCAGGGCGTGCCTTGGTGGGGTGTGGTCTCCTCGGCCGCGGCTCCGGTCCTGATGGTCGGGGGGTGGACGGCGGCCGCTGACCTGCAGCCGCGTTTCGACCCGGTGTCCGAGACGGTCAGCTCGCTCGCCGCGCCGGGCGCGACCGACCGGTGGGTGATGACGCTGACCTTCTTGGTGGTCGGCCTGTGCTACGTCGTCACGGCGCTGGCGCTGCGGCCGGCCAGGACCGCCGGGCGGCTGATCCTGATCGCGGGGGCCGTGGCGGGCATGCTGGTGGCGGTGAACCCGGAGCACCCGGGAGATCCCTATCCGTGGCCGCATATTGTCTGCGCGTCGATCGGGCTCGCGGGAGTGGCGACCTGGCCCGCCGGGGCCTGGCGGCGCGGGCCTGCGGTGCCCTGGGCCCTCCGGCCTGCCATGGCAGCCGCCGCCGTCGTGATGCTGCTCACCCTGGTCGCGTGGTTCGCCGTGGAGTTGGTCACCGGAGCCGGCCAGACCGGGCTGGCCGAGCGGGTCGCGGGCGCGGCCCAGGCGCTCTGGCCGCTGACGGTGGTGCTCTCCTGCGTCCTCCCCGGTCGGGGCGGCACCAGGCTGACGCCTGTGCTGGGCCTCAGGGCGCGTTCCGGCGCATATCGATGACGAGCCGACCGACGCAGTTCGGAGCCGCGCGTTCTGGGGCACTCCTACTCCCTTCCTCTACTATTCAGGTTGGTTAGGATCCCTTGGGGAGGACGCCTTGGGCGCGGCAACGACGATCGTGAACGCGAAGGTATTCGACGGGATGAAGTCGCAGGACTGGACTTCGGTCCGGTTCGCTGACGGCCTGATCACCAAGTGCTCGGCCGCCTCGGCCGCCCAAGAAGGCGACGAAGTGATCGACGCGGACGGCGGGACGGTGCTTCCCGGTCTGATCGACGCGCACGTGCACCTCGTTCCCGGCGCCCTCGCGCAATCGCTGACCTTCGGCGTTACCACCGTTCTCGACATGTTCAGCAAACCCGGCCTGGTGGCCAGCGCCAAGGAGCAGGCCGGCTCCCGTCCGGACGTGGCCGACGTGCGTTCCTCGGGTATCGGTGCCACCGCGCCCGGCGGGCACCCGTCGATGATGTACGCCCCGTTCCCGACGTTGACCGCCGCTGACCAGGCCGAGGAATTCGTGGCGGAACGGATCGCGGCGGGCTCGGACTACCTGAAGATCATCTCCGGCACCGGGGGTCTATGGCCCTCGCTGGACCCCGAAACCATCCAGGCACTGGTCATTGCCGCGCACACCCGTGGCTTGGTCGTCGTCGCTCACGTGAGCTCGACGGCCGGTGTCGAGGAGGTCGTGTCCGCCGGCGTCGATGTGGTGGCCCACGTCCCCGCGGACGCCGAGCTGGACAAGGCCGTGGCCGGACGGATGGCCGAAACCGGAATCGTGGTCGGTCCGACGCTGGCCACCATCGAGAACACCCTCGGCGAACCGGGTGGCGCGGCAGTGGCAGGGGACCCGCGGCTCGCTGAAGCGCTCGGTGACGCCTGGGCACGCCGGCTGACTTCGGCTGCCCCGGGATGGCACGGCCGGCAAATGCCGCCCTACTCCCGGGCCGAGGACAACGTGCGGCGACTGGCCGATGCGGGGGTCACGCTGCTGGCGGGCACGGATGCCCCGAACCCGGGGACCGTGTTCGGAGCAAGCCTGCACCGGGAGCTCGAACTCCTTGTCCGGTGCGGCATCAGCCCGGCGCAGGCCCTGGCCGCTGCCACGGCCGAACCGGCACGAGTGTTCGGCCTCGCCGACCGAGGACGTGTCGCCGCCGGGCAGCGCGCGGACCTAGTCCTGGTGTCCGGTGACCCGTTGACGGACATCACCGCGACACGCGCCATCGAGCGGATATGGCGCGGGGGCATAGCCTGCGATCGATACGCCTTCGTCGCGAGCCCTGCCGAAGCTGAGCAGCTTGACGCTTTCGACGCCCAGCTCGCCAAGGTCGTGGCAGCCGTGCGCGAACGCTGGTCCAGCTGATCCGAGGAAGGCCCCCTTGAACGCGGGTCCCGTAGTCGTGCGGCGAAATCGTCGATCGGCTCACCCTCGGCGGCGACATCATCCAGACGTGTCCACCGCAACCAGAGTGACGCCAGCGTTCAGCCGGAACCCCGCGTGACGGTTCGCGTGAAGGTCAGCCCGAAGGCGCGGCTCACCTTGCCGGAAGAGATCCGGAGCGCACTGCACATCGGGGAGGGACGTCCGAACCGCACTCTGGCTCACTCATCGAGAACGCCCCCGGATCTCGCCGGTGGCCATCTTCGGCAGCAGCCGCTGCTTCTGCTCTTCTGTCCCGTGCTGGGCGATCATGTACGCCACAATGAAGAGGCCGCCGTACTGTCGGAGATCGTCAGGCCGAACATGCCCATGTCCTTCATTCCCGCCACGATTGCGTCGGGGAATTCGTCCGCGTGCTCGAGCGCCGTGGCGTTCGGGATTATCTCTTTGTCGACGAAAGTCCGGACGACTGACAGGATCTCTGTCTGGAATTCCGATAGGCCAGCAGTTACGAGCGCCTCGCCGAGCATCTTGGGCCGTCCTACCGCGCCATAGCCGGAGACGGCCACCTGACTTCCGCGGCTGGTGACGAAGATGACGGAGCCGCCCCGTCGAAACAACGGGAGCGCAGCCTGCACGAGCGGCAGCAACGCTGATCCATTGCATTGGACCGCCTGCGCGAAGCGATGGGGGTCCATGTCGAGGAGGGCTCCCCGCACTGACGTGTCGACAGAGCAATGCACCATTTGATCTAGTTGATCGGCTACATCCGCGACGGCGGCCACAGCCGCCCTCGCAGGTTACGTTGGCGGCCACCGGAGCGAGGCTGCGGGTGACTCGGCCCAGAGACCCCGTTGCTTCAAGCTCTCGATGAGGCGGTCAGCATCGCGGGAAATGTGCTGTTCCATTAGCCTCCTCGCCCTCCTTGCGTCCCTGTGGCGCAGCGCCGCGATGATAAGCGGGTGCTCCTTGCGGGCCGCCTCGATCCCGCCCTCAATGGTGGCGTAGAAGCGAGAGGGCAGCTGCTTGACTACCGAGCCGAGCAGAGTTGCGAGCCGGATGGAGTCTGCAGCTAGGTTGATCTCACGATGGAGCGCGTGCGCAAGATCGGCAACCTCCTGCTTGTCATTCGCCGCATTCGCGATCTCATACGCCGCCATGATCTGCTCAGCCCGGTCCAACTGTTCCGGGGTGATGTTCTTTGCGGCCCGCGCTGCCAGTTCGCCGGCCAACATCGCCTGCGCCCAGAAGAGGTCATGAATGTCCCGCTGGGTGAAAGGGGCGACGACGAAGCCGCGCCGCGGGACCTGAGACACGAAACCCTCGCTACTCAGGCTGAGCAGACCTTCGCGGACCGGCGTATTGCTCACCCCGATCGCCTCAGCGATGCGGTCCATCCGCAGAAACTCACCTGGACGTACTTCCCCGGAAATGATGAGCTCACGAACATAACTGGCGACCTCGTCAGGCAGTGGCTGGCGCCTGGGGCCAGGACCTGAGGGCGCTGGCATCGGTTCAACGGACATTGCCAACTGCTTTCGCATCAATAATATTGTGTCCACACGATACACGAATCAGCTTGCAACACCGGGCACACCGAGCGGGTTGATAGCAGCGGCGAGTCCCACGCGGGCGGCCTTGGACCGCGCGCAGTGGCGACACGTCGGCTTCCGTCTTGAGGTCCACGGCAACGTCGGGGGTTCCCTCGTTCTCCAAACTCACACGATATGTAATGGTTGTGTTCTCATCGAGGCTCGAGATGGTCGCGCCTGAACAGGATGGCCTAGGGCACCTCCGACCGCCACGGCGCTTCGCTCTCCCCGAGGCCGCCGCGTCAGGAGGCTAGCCAGCCACCGTCCACGACGATCTGCTGACCTGTTACGTAAGAGGACGCATCCGAGAGCAAGAACACCGCTGCGCCACCCAGTTCCTCCGGTAGCCCAAGTCTTCTCATCGGGATCCGGCTCTCCATCCGCGCGAGCTCGTCGGGCTTGTCGACGACCTCGGCGGTCAGCTCGGTACGAAAGTAACCCGGTGATATGGCATTGACTCGCACGCCCGATGTGGCCCACTCCGCGGCAAGCGTCCGCACCACGCCGAGCAGACCGGCTTTCGATGCAACGTAGGCGACGGCTCGCGGGATGGCGATCGAACTGCCGAGCGAACCGATGAACACATGGCTCGAAGGTGTGGCGCCCTCGCGGTGCCGCATCAGCTCACGGGAGAGCATGAACGGAGCGGTCAGGTTCACTGCCAGCACCTGCGCGAAGGCGGCGTCGCCGAACTCTCGTGCGTCCGCGCGGTGCGTTATGCCGGCGGCGTGCACAACGCCGTCGACCCGGCAGTTGCTGAGTTCGCGCCCCAGGTCCGCGATGGCAGTGGGGTCGGCGAGATCGACGCAATGGACCTGCGCCAGCCCTCCGGCTTTCTCGATTGTCTCTCTGGCCTCTACGAGCTGCGTTTCGGTACGCGCGACGAGCTCAACCGAGGCACCTGCTGCGGCGACGGCCTCTGCGATCGCGCGCCCCAGGCCGCGACCGGCGCCAGTGACGACGACATTGCGGTTCTCGAGGCTGAACTGATGAAGTGATGACATATATAATATGTTTAAGAAACTGATCTAGATTGTCAAGACCCCGCAGGCCAGCGTGGCCTGCTCGTGCCTGGCTCGGGGTCTAAAATATGATATGTTTATCTCGGCCCAGGTCAATATGGGCGTCCCGCACGGCGTGAACCTCGACGGTGAGGGATGCTTCCACTCCCACGCGGGGCGCGGCGGCCGCGTGCTCGTGTGGCGACTCTGTCTCCGGAGATCATTGCTCATGTCCGCTCCGCTTGCCGCTTCCGGCCCATTGGCTCGAGACGCTGAGACGCCGAGAGGGTCTGCCATCGCTGTGCTCGCGGCGGCCCTGCTCGGCTTTTTCGCCATTATGCTCGACGCGCTGGTGGTCAACGTCGCCCTGCCCTCGATCAGGAACGATCTCGGCGGCGGTATCGCCGGGCTGCAATGGGTGCTGGACGGCTACACCCTCATGTTCGCCGCGCTGCTGCTGTCCGCGGGTTCGCTGGCCGACCGTTTCGGCGCACGCCGCGCCTTCGGGACGGGAATGGCGGTCTTCATCGCCGCGTCGGCCGCCTGCGGCCTGGCCCCGAACCTGGCTTTCCTCGTCGCGGCGCGGCTGGTACAGGGCGGGGGGGCCGCCATCATGCTGCCCTCCTCGCTGGCCCTGATCCGCGAGGCGTTCCCCGATCCGGTCAGGCGGGGCCGGGCGATCGCGGCCTGGACCGTCACCGGCGCGGTAGCGGCAGCGTCGGGCCCGGTAGCGGGCGGCGCCCTGAACCTGATCAGCTGGCGGGCGATCTTCTTCATCAACCTGCCGGTCGGCGCGGCCACGCTGGTCTTGCTGACCCGGTGGCAGCGCTCGCCGCGCCACGAGGTGCCCATCGACTGGACCGGGCAGATCGCCGCAGTGGCCGCGATGGGCGCGCTCACCTTCGGCATCATCGAGGCCGGCGCCGACGGCTTCGCCGCCCCGAAGGTGCTCGTGGCGCTGGCGGTGGCGGCGGTGGCCCTGGGCGTCTTCCTCGCCGCCCAGGCGCGCGGGAAGCACCCGATGGTGCCGCTGGAGCTGCTCCGCTCCCGCGTTATGGTCATCTCGTCGGCGACCGGCTTCGCCTTCACGGCGGCGTACTTCGGCATGATCTTCCTCTATAGCCTCTACCTCCAGCAGCAGCGCGGCCTGTCGTCCCTGGCCACTGGCCTGGTCTTCCTGCCTGCCAGCGTAATGTCCGGATTCGTCAGCCCGGCATCCGCCCGGCTCGCCGAAAGGTTCGGGCCCCGGCTGCCCATCGTCGGCGGCCTGCTCCTGGGGAGCGCGGGCCTGAGCGTCCTGGCCGGCATCACCCCATCCGCCTCCGCCTGGCTGCTGGCCGGCCTGATGATCCCGGTCGGCATCGGCGGACCGCTGATCATACAGCCCACCACCGCAGTCCTGCTGGACAGCGTCCCCGCCCACCGCGCCGGGATAGCCAGCGGCGTCTTCAACACCAGCCGCCAGCTCGGCGGCGCCCTTGCTATCGCCGTCTTCGGCGCCCTGCTGGCCAGCCGCGCCCACTTCGTCCATGGCTTGCGCGAGAGCCTCATAATCGCCGCCGCCGCAGCCGTCGCCGCAGCCGTAGCGAACCTCATGTCCAAGCCGTCCCCGCGGCGCTGACCAGCACCCGCATCCACGCAAGAAGAGAGATCTCCATGTCAGGACATAGCTCAATCCCGAAGGTCGCCCTGAATGATGGCACCGCCATCCCTCAGATCGGATTCGGCACACTTGCGGTGCAGCCGGACCGCGAACCATCCCCGTCGAATACCGAGAGGACCGCAGAAATCGTAGGTCTTGCTCTCCAGGCCGGCTATCGGCACATCGATACCGCTCAGTCCTACGGCAACGAGCGGGGCGTAGGGCGGGCGATCGCCGCCTCCGGTATCCCTCGGGAGGAGCTGTACGTCACGAGTAAGCTCGCCAACAGCAACCACCGGTCGGACGACGTGCGGCATTCCTTCGACGAGACCCTCAAGAACCTCGGCCTTGACCAGCTCGATCTCTTCCTGATCCACTGGCCGCTTCCCACCCTGTACGACGGCGACTACGTCTCGACCTGGAAAGTCATCACGGAGCTGGTAGCCCAGGGGAGGCTCCGCACCGCGGGAGTCTCGAACTTTCAGCCTGCCCACCTGGATCGCATCATCGCCGAGACCGGGATCGTGCCGGCCGTTAACCAGATGGAGCTGCATCCGTATCTCAGCAACCAAGCCGTCCGCGCGGCGGCCGCGCGTGATGGCATCGCGGTGGAGGCCCATAGTCCCCTCGGACACAACGGCAAACCGCTCGACGACGAGACGATCACCCAGATAGCCGCAAGCCGAGAGAAGTCCAGTGCGCAGGTCATCCTGCGCTGGCACCTGCAGCACGGCCACATCGTGATCCCGAAGTCGGCGCTCCGGGAGCGGATGGAGGAGAACCTCAACGTGATCAACTTCGACCTGTCCGAACAGGAGATCAAATCCATCGACGCCCTCGACAAAGGAGAAAGCGGACGCGCAGGACCGAACCCCGACACCTACGAAGGGATCTGACTTCCACCCACCGGTAAGGCGTCTCGCACCTCCCGCGACAGCCCAGCATCTCCATATGCCGGCCGGCCCGTGGGGACCACGATCCGGACGCCTACCAGGCGTAGTCCTCCGGCGCGGTTCGGAAGCCCGGAAAGATGTCGTCAAGCTCCGCGCGGACGGCATCCTCAAGACCCAGGTCCAGAGCCTGGACAGCGCCGTCCAGCTGGTCTGGGGTGACCGGGCCCACGATGGGGCTGGTGATCCCAGGCCGCGAAAGGAGCCATGCCAGGGCAACCTGCTCGGGCGGCACAGCCAGCTTGCGGCAGAGGGCCTCGTAGCGTTCCAGCTGCGGCCGGTACTGCTCAAGCGCGTCGGCCTTGACACGGTTCCCGTGCAGGCCTCCCTGACTCTCCTTCGCAAGGATACCGGCCAGCATTCCGCGACCTAGAGGCGACCACGGGAGCACAGCGACCCCATATGCTTGCGCCGCCGGTATGACCTCGCGCTCGATGTCCCGGGTGACGAGGTTGTAGAGAGACTGCTCGCTCACCAGGCCGAGAAAGTGCCGTGCCGTCGCTGTCTCCTGCGCCTGCGCGATATGCCACCCCGCGAAATTCGAGGACCCAACATAGAGGATCTTGCCCTGCGCACGCAGGACCCCCATCGCTTCCCAGATCTCGTCGAACGGCGTATCTCGATCGATATGGTGCATTTGATACAGGTCAATGTGGTCAGTCTGCAGCCGCTGGAGCGACAGATCGCAGGCCCGCCGGATATGAAGGGCAGATAGGTGGGAGTCGTTCGGCCAGTCACTCTGCTTGCCGTAGACCTTCGTCGCGAGGATGGTACGCTCCCGACGCCCTCCGCCCTGGGTGAGCCAGCGTCCCACTATATTCTCGACCCGTTCGGTCCCGATCTCGAATCCGTACACGTTGGACGTGTCGATCAAGTTGATGCCGTGCTCGTGGGCGCGGTCCATGACCGCGAAGGATTCTGCCTCCGATGCGACCGAACCGAAGCTGTAGGTCCCGATCCCCAATCGGCTCACGAGTAGGCCCGAGCGGCCCAGGTGCGCGTATTCCAAAGTGATCATCCTGTTCTGAACGGTTAATCTGGTGGCCCGTAGATCGGCGGCGTTAACGTGCCAATTCGTCATAGGCGGCGCGCTCGAAGGCCTCGAAGACACTAATCAGTGCCGGGTCCCAGAACGGGAGCATCTGGGTGAAGAAGACTCCGGCGACATCCTTCTGGGGATCGACCCAGTAGAGCGTATGTTGCACGCCTCCCCAGGACAGCGATCCCGCGCTGCGCCGACCTGGCACGTCATTGAGGTTCATGAACGCGAGGGCTGTGTGCGTGAAGCTCGTCTCGGGCAGGATGTCGACATCGAGGCTGATGTCCTGGCGCAGCGAGGTCAGGACGGGAGACGGCACCTTGACGTCGCCAGTCTGGTCCGCGTATGCCAGCCGCATCGTCTCGGGAGCGACGACGCGTGTGCCGTCTAGCTCACCGTTATTGAGGATGCAGCGCAGGAAGCGCAGGTAGTCGGTCGGCGTGCTGTAGAGGGCGTTCCCCATGTGGTAAAATTCCGGTCGCGACGGCGGCGCGTGCTCAATGGGCATGAAGCCGCCGGCAGCGTCCTTCAGGCTGACATCAGCGACCCGGTCGCGGACCCCCTCCGTCTCGAACCTCGTGCTGCGCATGCCAAGCGGCTCGAGGATCTCATCGGCCACAAAGTGCTCGATGGGCCGGCCAGCCACCGTCGCCACGAGGTGGCCAACCCAGTCGGTGCCGATCCCGTAGGCGAAGCCCTCACCGGGGTCGAAGAGGAGAGGGTACTTCAGCGACTCCCACAAGCCCGTCAGGTCGCCCGGAAGCCCGGTCCGTCTCGCGTACTCCAGCATGAGCGGGGAGAAAACGTCGTAGGACTGCCCCTGTGTGTGCGTCAGCAGGTGGCGGAGCGTGGCCCTCGTCCGCGGCCGGCGGAAGACAGGGCCGTCCGCCGTGATGGCCTCAAGGACCTGCAACTCGTCGAACGCCGGGTCGATGTCTCCGACCGGGGTGTCCATCGCGAGGAGTCCACGGTCGATCGCGATCAGCGCGGCCATACTGCCGATCGCCTTGGTGGCCGAGAACAGGCGGAAAACGGTGTCAGCATCGGCGTCTCGGTCTGGCGTAGCTCGCCCCGCGGCGCTCTGCCAGCGCACCCCGTTACGGTCCGCGATGGCAGCGCAGAGGAAGGGGGCCACGCCGTCATCAACGGCCTGACGAACAATCTGGTCGAGCCTGCTCATCCGAACTCCCGTCTCATGCGCGTGGCTATTGCTCGTCGCCGTCAGGGAGGACATCCGACTCCGGCTCCCGGCGATCGATCCACGCTCGCCGGGCGTCCAACGGAAGGCCGACGTACTCGCTCATCGCCTTGGTCGCCTCTGGGGCGAGCTTCGCGCGGTAGGACGCGTCACGTTCCACCCGAAGCGCCGCGTGCATGTCAATATCACGACCGCCGTAGACAGCGGTCTTGGCCATGGCGACTGCCACGGGTGGCAGGGCCGCCAGCTCACGGGCAAGGCTGAGGGCCGCCTTCAGCGCGTCATCGGCGACCTCGTTCACCAGACCCAGCGCCAGCGCCTCGTCGGGGGTGAGAACGCGCGCGCGCATGATCAGGTCGAGCGCTCGCGCCGTACCCACGAGCCGGGCGAGCCGCTGGGACCCACCCGCACCGGGAATGATGCCCATGCGTACCTCGGGCAGCCCGATCCGGAAGTCGCCGCGCTGGGCAACACGGAAATCACACGCTAGAGCGAGCTCGTAACCGAACCCCATGGTGTCGCCCCGCAACGCCGCGATGACCGGCTGCGGCAGGTCGGAGAGCCGCTCTAGCATCAGCTGCGCACGCTGGTTGCCCAGCGGACCTCGCTCCTGGATCTTCTGCTGGCCGGCCAGAATGTCCTCGACACTGAAGTGCGTGATGAACTGGTCCGGGACCGCGCTCGTGATGATCAACGCGGCCGGGTGGGCGTGACGCGCCTCATCCAGGGCGCGCCCGAACTCGTGCAGCCCTGCTCCGCCCAGGTAGTTCATCGGCGGGTTGTCGTAGGAGAGCACGGCGATGCGGTCGACAACCTCGACGTGCCAGAGCTCCGCATGGTCGGTCATGATGACTCCCGGGTCCTGAGTAGGTGACGGCACCCGGGCTCGAAAGCCGCAGCGCGGTGCTGCGATCTCCTCGGCATGTCCGAGGCGCCGGACGGGCCAGTGGCGGATGATGTCGAGCTGGACACGAAGCTCGCCCCGCCTCGGCGGCCGATCCCACGAGCTTGTGCAGAGTCATAGTCTTCCCTGTTGACCCCAATTCGGGCGCCGATATGAACGTCTGCCTGAAGGGTCAGACCTTGATCGTGCCGCGGCCCTTGAGCTTGAGCATCTGACGCGCGTCGTCCGGCGTCGCGATGTCATGACCGAGCTCGCTCAGCATCCGGACGACCCTGGCCACCTGCTCGGCGTTGCTCTTGGCCAGCTCGCCGCGGTTGTAGTACAGATTGTCCTCGAGGCCCACGCGGACGTTGCCGCCGACGAGCGCAGAGGCCATACCGAAGGTCATCTGGTGCCGCCCGGCACCGAAGGCGGAGAGGTAATAGTCCTCGCCGAAAAGCTTGTCGGCGATACTGACCATGTGCGTCAGGTTGTCAACGTCCGGTCCGATGCCGCCGAGGATGCCGAAGATCATCTGAATGAAGAACGGGGGCTCCGCGAGGCCTTTGTCCACGACATGGGCGAGGTTGTAGAGGTGGCCGACGTCGTAGCACTCGAACTCGAACCGGGTGCCGCGCTCTTGGCCGAGCCTTACGAGGGAGGTCTCGATCTGGGTGAAAGTGTTGACGAAGATGCTACCGGCCGAGCGGAGGACGTAGGGCTTCTCCCAGTCGTATTTCCACTCGCGCTCACGATCGGCCGCCCCGGCAAAGTTGAAGTTGATCGACCCCATGTTGAGTGACGCAACCTCGGGCTCGAAGACCACCGCGGCCTCGAGTCGCTCCTCCACGGTCATCGTCATCGCGCCGCCGGTCGTGAGGTTGATGACCGCGTCGGTGCCGTGCGCGAGCGCCGACACGAACGGGCGATAGTGCTCCGGGTGGGGTGACGGCCGGCCGTCCTCGGGAAAGCGTGCATGCAGGTGCAGGATGGCCGCGCCTGCCTCGACCGCTGCGATACCCTGCTCGGTCATCTCGTCGGCCGTGACCGGCAGGGCCGGAGACATCGACGGTGTGTGCACCGACCCGGTCAGCGCGCAGGAAATGATGGTCTTCTTGGCTCGCTTCACGTTGTCTGTCCTCGTTCCGATGTGTCTGGCTATCCACGGCCCCGTCGCCGGACTCGACCCGTTCCGGAGGACGCGCCGGGCGGACGGTCACCACTTGTCGACGTGGAGAACGGTGTCGAGCGGTTCACGAGGTGCCGGCTTGAATGTCTCACCCTTGTAGAACGCGGTAGGGATGATCGCGGCCTGGTGGATGTTGGCGGGCACGCCAAGCATCTCAGCGACCTCCCTCTCCCGGCCAAGGTGAAGGGTCGTCCAGGCCGTTCCCAATCCGCGGGCACGGGCCGCGAGCATGTAGCTCCAGGTGGCAGGGAGTAGCGACCCCCAGAGGCTGGCCTGATTGCCCGCGCGCAGCTGGCCTGCCTTGAGGCACGGGATGACCAGGACGGGTACCTCCCCCATGTGCTCGGCGAGATACTCGGTGCTGTTGCCCACCCGCTGCTGCACCTGTGATCGCTCCGGGTCGTCACCGTGCAGCTTGGAGACGTAGGTGTCGGATGCGGCGTAGTTCTGCGCTCGCTCGAGGTAAATCTCGCCGATCCGCTTTCGCACCCCCGGGTCGACGATGACGATCCACTGCCAGCGCTGGCGGTTCGCTCCTGAGGGAGCCTGCAGCGCGATCTCCAGGCACTCGCGGATGAGCTCAAGTGGTACCGGCCGCGTGAGGTCGAGGCGCTTGCGCACGGCGCGGGTAGTCGTGAGCAGTTCGTCAGGCGTCAGCGGCAACGTGGTCACGATTCAATGATTACATATGCCACACCGACTGTAAAGTATTATGTACGAAACATTCTACATCTACGCCACCGGCTCCGCCGCTCCGTCGCGGTCGGCTTGTGAAACGCGTCCCGACCACACGTCCGTGCTGATCGGTCTCGCCGGTCAGCGCTTGGCTGGAATCATGGTCGCGACCATGGTCGCGGGCTTGTCGGAGCGGTTGCTCCACGCGTGTTTGATGCCGCGGAGGATGATGCTGTCTCCCGGACGGAGCAGGACCTCGCCTGTCTCCAGTACGCAGTAGATCTCACCCTCGAGAATGACGTCGAGGTCGAAGGTGTTCGTTATGTGCATCCCCATGACGTTGTCGTCGTGTGCGTTCGCATCGGAGCCGTGAAGGTTGCTGATGGACTCGTCGTAGGACGCCCTATCGACCTCGCTGTCCGGCGGGAAGGTAGCGATCCGGAACACCAGCCCGGCAGTGGGCGGGTCCAGCACGACCTCCCCCGTCAAGGTGTCGAGCTCGTCGACATGCGTCGGCAGGCTGTCGACTCGCCAGAGGTCGTTCACGGTGAAGCCCGGTAGCGCGACGCGCGTCGCGGTGTCTTGATCCGAGACGACCGTCGACCTGCCGTTGGCATCCACTCCGGTAACGACCCGGCGGGCCTGCCTGGTCAGGTGTTCGCCCGGCATTGTGCACCTCCTCTTGAGAGCCTGGATAACACAATCTGAGGGGCTTAATTTCTCATAATGGCCTCCTTCGCCGCCACCTGTAAATTATGTACGATACTTTCTGGTACGCCGTGGGGCCATGCCTGTGCATGGCCCCACGGCGGGCATGGAAAAAATCTGGCGCTCCGCCGTTCCGGCCCGCCCGTCGTCGTCACCCGGTTCTGGTGAGCTCCTTGGCGGCAGCGAGGAGCTGCTCGCGGTGGTCCGGGTGGCTGATGTTCGCCAAGGCCTCCGCCCGTCGAGATGCCGACAGGAACCGAAGGTCCGCCACGCCGAACTCGGTCACGACAAATTGCACGAGCGTCCGCGGCGCTGTCACCAGACCCTTGGTGATAGACGGGACGATCCGGGAGACGCCACGCGACGTGATGGACGGCAGCGCGACGACAGACCGGTTGTCGGCGAACATCGCACCCATCATGAAGTCGACGCTCCCGCCGATGCCGCCCGCCTGTCCCGACCGCAGTACCTCTGAGTTCACCTGACCGAACAGGTCGACCTCCAGCGTCGAGTTGACCGACACGAAGAGGGGATACTCGGACAACGCTTGGAGGCTGTGGGTGTGCAGGCCATCCTTGGCGACCATCGCGGGATTGCGATCCACCCACCGATACAGGTCCGGAGAGCCGCATACCTCGCCGACGATGATGGCCGGCCCATCGGACACGCAGCAGCCGGCCTCGACCAGACCGCGCCCGGCGTCCGTGAGCATCCCGGTGATGCGCAGGCCCGAACGCCCTTCCTCCGCCAGGCGCCGTGCGACAGCCTCGGGGATCGTACCGACGCCACACTGAAGCATGGCGCCGTCGGGAATCAGTCTGGCCACGTACCGCCCGATGACCGCGTCGAGATCACCCGGTGGCCGGAGGGGGTAGGGCGGCAACGGGCTCGAGTGCTCCACTATGAAGTCGATCTGCGACTCGTGTACCAACGAGTCGCCCAGGGTGTACGGCATCTCGTCGTTGACCTGGGCGATAACGACGCGGGACCGCTTGACAAGGAACGAGTTCAGGCTCGAGCTGATGCCCAGGCTGTAGTACCCATTCTCGTCAGCCGGCGACACCATGATCAGGCAGACGTCGATCTCGAGCGTCTCGACGTAACGACACACCTGCGTCCACGTCATCGGCAGGAAATCGACGTCCGGCCCCATCCCGACGTCGCCGAGCAAAGTCAGCGGCATAAACCACGTTTCGAGCCGGATCGCGTTGCCCAAGTGCGGCGACAGCGCGCGGTAACCGTCGATGAACATGCCGCCGAGCAGCGTCACGGAGGGGGTCGCGCTCGCCCGTTCGGCCAGCGCCTCCAGCAGCACGATGGGCTCGGCGCTCAACCCGCCGCTGGCGACCAGCATGCCCGACCGTACCTGGAGCAGCGCGTCCTCGGCTGATACCTTCTTGGGACGATCTGGCATGCCTTCTATCCTCACTGCTCAACCGTGTGCGGAGCTGGCCCGGCAGGAGCTACGCGTCGCACGTCAATCGCCCTCGCCGAGCCACTCGCGCAGGACATCGTCGGTGTCGGCGCCCAGCAACGGCGCCGGCGCAGGTGCCTCGTCCGACATGAGGCTCGAGTTCAGGGGGTTGCCCGCCACTGTGACCGACCCCCAGGCTGGATCTTCAAGTGAGACGATCATGCGACGCTTCTTGGCGTAGTCGAGCTTGACTACCTCGTCCACGTTCCACACGGGAGCGGACGGGATATCGAACTTGCTGAGCAGCTCGAGTACCGCGTTGGTGGTGAACTGGCTCATCCATGCGTTCACTATGGGAGTCAGGGTGCTCCGGTGTTCATGCCGGAGTAGGCCCGTCGCATAGTCGGGGTCGTCCGCGAGCTCAGGACGACCGATCGCCTGGGTGAAGCGGATCCACACCGGCTGGCCCAGGATGCCGAGAACCACCTGTCCGTCCGAGGCCGTATACGCCCCGAAAGGACCGCCGAGGGAGTGCGCACCTGGCGCGGGAAGATGCCCGAACGTGGCGTGCATGATGAGGGCAAGCTCGTTCATGGCGATCGCGCCATCGAACATCGACACGTCGATGTACGCGCCTTGGCCGGTGCGCTCCCTATTGAACAGCGCCTGGTAGACCGCCGACTGCGCGTTGGCCGCTGCGAAGATGTCGGCCAGCGGGTAACCGGGGTAGACGGCACCCGACTCTGCCCCTTCGGGTCGCAGCAGCAGACCAGCCATGGCCTGCGCCGTGATGTCGAACGCCGTGAGGTAGGGAAGGCGCCCCTCGTTGAACTCCGGTAGACCGAAACCCGACACGGCGCAGTAGATTAGGCGCGGGTTGTGCTTGCTGAGCTCGGAGTAGGTGAGCCCCAGCCGCGGAAGCGCAGCTGGGTTGGCATTCTCCAGGAACACGTCGGCCCTGCGCACGAGCGCGAGGAAGGTCTCCCGTCCGTCCTCGGACTTCAGGTCAAGCGCGACGCTGCGCTTGTTCCTGTTCGCTCGGATGAATGACAGGCTCTGGGAGTCGCTCCCGGTCCCCTTCAGCGGCGGGACATTCCGCGCGGTGTCCCCCCGGGCGGGAGCCTCGATCTTGACGACCTCTGCCCCGGCGTCGGCGAGCCACATCGAGGCCATGGGCCCGGCGATGAAGCTCTCGACGGTCAGGACGCGAATGCCGTTAAGCGGACCTCTCACGTGCGCCACTCCGGGGTGTTGTCGTTGGGCCAGAATTCATCGAATCCGAGCGAGTGCAGAGCCGGGGCCTGCCCGAACACTGGTTCCCGCTTCTCCGCGAACGCCGTAAAGCCCTCGAGCGAGTCCGCCGTCCGGAAGCTTCGCTCGCTGACCTCAAGCTCCCAGTCCAGGGCCTGGTCCCAGGGGAGATCATGGTTGTCGTAGCACAGGCGCTTGGTGCCCTGGACCGCATCCGGACTGAACGACGCGATCGTCCGCGCCATCTCCATCGCCTCGGCCAGCGCGCCGCCTGGCTCGGTCAGCCGCTGAACGAGACCGATGCGGTAGGCCTCGGTACCGTCGATCCACTTCGATAGGAGCAGCAGATCGAGCGCGTTGGCCATGCCCACCAGCCGGGTCAGGCGGGTCGAGGTCTGCTGGCCGTTGACGACGCCGCGCTTGAGGCCGGCCTGTCCGAACGTTGACGTCGTGGACGCGACGCGCAAGTCACAGGCGACCGCCAACGCGAATCCGCCGCCTACGCAATAACCCTCGACAGCAGCGATAACGGGCTTATAGATGCGCCACGGCTTGGGCAGCGGCTGGCGCTGCTTGCCGGCGTCCTCACCCAGCACTCCGTCGGCCACGTATCCCGAGATGTTGGCACCGGTGCTGAACGCGCCGTCACCGGCTCCGGTGATGACCAGGACGCGCACGTCGCCGTTCGACACGACGTCCGCATACGCTTCATCAAGCTGCTTGTACATCTCCAGAGTGATGGAGTTCTTCTTCTCGGGGTTATTGATTACGATCGTGGCGACGTGGTCTGTGACGTCGTAGTCGATCTGGGCCATCTCACTCCTCATCAAGCTGCGGTGGGCCGCAGGATTTGCGGCTGGTTCCAGGCCGGCGGCCGGTCAGTAACTCCGGGGAAGGCCTAGGACGCGCTCGGCCACGTAGTTCAGGACCATCTGGTTGTTTACTGGCGCGATCCGCTGGAGCCGGACCTCGGTCCAGTACCGTCCGATGTGGTACTCCCGGGCGAAGGAGTAGCCGCCGAAGGTCTGCATCGCGTCGTCGGCTATGCGCCACGCCGCCTCCGACGTGAGGTACTTCGCGGCGTTGGCGATCGGACCGATGGACCCAGCGCCCTCCTCCTCGCATGCGGTGATCGCCGATTGCAAGACGTGCGCGGCCGCAAACAGGGCGAGGTAATCGGCCGCCAACGGGTGCTGCACGGCTTGATTCTTGCCGATCTGCCGGCCGAAAACGACGCGCTCGTTCGCGTAGCGGGTGGCAGCCGCAAGGCACCAGCGTCCGATGCCCATGGCCACGGATGAGAGGTAGAGCCGCTCGACGTTGAGGCTGTGCAGGAGGTGGTAGAAGCCCTTGCCCTCTTCTCCCACCATCTCGGCCTGCGTCACCGGATGGTCCACGAAGTTGACCTCGGCCGAGCCGAACGCGTTCCGGCCGATCTTCTCGATGGGGCTGATCTCGATCGTCGGCGCCTGGATGTCGGTCACAAACAAGGTGAGGCCATCACCCTTGCGATCCCCGGGCCCCGGGGTAGAGGTGCGGGTGAGCACCAGAACCTTCTGTGCGTACATCGCGCCCGAGTTCCACACCTTCAGTCCGTTGAGTACCCAGCCGTCGTCAGTTTTCCTGGCCGCCAGCTTTATCTTGGTCGTATCCGTTCCCGCGTCGGGTTCGGTGACTCCGAACGTCACTAGCATCTCACCGGAGGCGATCTTCGGCAGGAGCTCGCGCCGCTGCTCTTCGGTACCGAACGCGAGGAGGGTTGGCACGCACAGGTTCGGAACGTGGACAGAGGACGCCGCGTTCATAGCGCCGCCGCTGGCCGCGACTTCTTCGAGGGCGGCGCAGAAATCTGCGACCGTCCCGCCGCCGCCGCCGTACTCCTCGGGGATAACCATCCCGAGAAACCCAGCGTCGGCGAAGTCTCTGACGAACTCGGCAGCATACTCGTGATTTCGGTCGTGCTGCTCCCAGTACTCCGCCGGATATTTCGAGCACACGGCCCGGACTGCCTCACGGACCTCTCGACAAGAGTCCAGGTGCGGGAAGAGCGGAGTCGGCATAAGAATCCCTCGGCACGTGGTAGAAGCGAGTCACGGAGCGTTTCCGACTGCGCGCTCGACCTACGATGTCATCGGCTATGTACATCATATATCCTACTGAATTAGCGGACCCCTCGGCAAGACCATTCGGGCGCCGTCGTGCGGGGCGGGAAGCCTGTTAGAGGAGCCCGGCACCCGTTCGGAGGACCTGGGCACGGGACGCGATGCCGGTAACCTGCTCCTGAGTGCGGCCTGCATCGAGAAGAGCGGCAACGTCGACCCCCGTGGAGACGCCGGCCCGCTCAAGCGCCACGACGAGATCCTCGGTCGCCACGTTCCCAGCTTCCCCCGAGTGGTTCTGCTCCACGGAGGGCGGCTCTCCGCCCAGCCCGCCAAGGCAGGTGTCGACTGTGGTGACCCCGCTCTCGAGCGCGGCCCAGGTGTTCAGCAGACCGGTGCCGCGAGTGTCGTGGAAGTGGGCGATGAGGTCCAGGGAGGGGAAATCCCGCCGCGCGCGCCGGGCGAACCGCCGTACGGTGACCGGATCGGCCAGGCCGGTCGTGTCGCTCAGCATGATCCGGCTCACGCCATAGTCGACCAGGGTCCCGGCGATGCCGAATACGACCTCCTCGTCCACCCGGCCGACTATGGGGCAGCCGTACGCGGTCGCCACGGCCGCCATGACCGCGATGCCAGCATCGCGCGCGAGCTTGACCATTTCCTTGATCTCGCCGAGGTGCTGGGAATGGGTGCGTCGCACGTTGGCCAGGTTGTGGGCCTCGGACGCCGAGATCGGGAAGCCGATCGAATCGATCGCGCCGATCCGGGCGTTCGCCTCGATGGCCAGCTGAAAGCCGCGCAGGTTGGGGGCCAGCGCGCGGACGTAGACATCGCGACCGGCCAGGTGCTCCAGGATCGCGATGTTGTCGAAGAACTGCGGGACGACCTTCACGGGGACGAACGACGTGGCGTCCAGCTCGCGCACTCCGGCGTCGAGGACCTTATCGAGCACTCGGAGCTTCTGCTCGGTTGGGACCTCGGGCAAGGACTGGATCCCGTCCCGGGACCAGCACTCGCACACGCGCACTGATGTCGGGAGGGCGGCGCCCGGTTCGTTCTGTTCGGTCACGAGGAACCTCCGTGGTCTTGTCGCCCCGCGGCCGACAGTCCCGCTCGAGAACCTGCGATCGCAGCGCACGGACTAGCTGTATCAAGTATCATATATGTGTTGTGCCGTAGGGTACATGGCTCGACCCGAACCGCATCGGCCGCCACGGGCAGGAGGCACAAATGACCGAGTCTGACGATGCTGTCCCGCTCGAGGTGCGCTACGCGGTTCAGCATCACGTGGCCTGGGTGACGATTGACCGCGAAGCCAAGCGCAACGCGCTCTCGTTCGACACGCTCGAGCAGCTCCTCGACTGCTTTCGCCGGGCCGACCGGGACCGGGACGTTCGCGTGGTGGTTCTCACCGGGGCGGGCGATAGGGCATTCTGCGCCGGTGCAGACCTCGGAGGGATTCGAGGCGGCGCCGACCCGGAGCAGGCTCACGCCGGACGGGGCAACCTCGCCGCGCTGTTCATGCAGATGTATCAGCTCGGCAAGCCGACCATCGCACGAGTCCAGGGCTACGCTCTCGCCGGGGGCTTCGGCCTGGCCCTCGCGTGCGACTTCGTCGTCGCCTCCGAGCAGGCCGTCTTCGGAGTCCCCGAGGTCAATGTCGGACTCTGGCCCTACATGATTACCATTCCGCTGGTCCGATCGATGCGCCCCAAAGACGCGCTCGACCTCATCCTCACCGCGCGTCGGGTCTCTGCCAGCGAGGGCCGCGAACTGGGCTTCGTGAGCCGGCTGACGACCGCTGCTGAGCTCGACAGCACGGTCGGCGAACTTGCTAGCCACCTCGCGACCCGCTCCCCCGCGGCTATTCGGCTCGGCCGCCCGGCCTTCTATCGCGCGCTCGACCAGACATCGACGCAGGCGCTCCCTGAGTTGCAGGCCATCCTCTCGATCGCGACGTCGACCCCGGACGCGGCCGAGGGAGTCACCGCTTTCGCGGAGAAGCGCGATCCCGTCTGGCCCACCTGACCGGGCCGGGTCAGCGACACGAACGTATGATATATTTTGTGGAAGTCTTGGCCTGGGACACATTCCTGATCGTCACCACAGTTCAAGCGTCACAGAGTTGCCTCCCGGTCCGCGGACCCGACGAGCCGCCACCCATGAAGGAGCGTCTATGAAAGCCGCACGCTTCCACGGAATTCGCGACCTCCGCTGGGAGGACGTAGCGGACCCGGTGTGCCGCCCCGGCGCGGTGAAGGTCCGGCCCGCGTTCAACGGCATCTGCGGAACGGATGTGCACGAGTTCTTCGACGGACCCATCTGGTCGCCCGTCGAGCCTCATCCGTTGACTGGCCAGCACCTGCCGGTCACCTTCGGGCACGAGTTCTCCGCCACCGTCGTCGAGGTCGGTGACGACGTCACGTCGCTCACAGTGGGCGACCGCGTCGCCGTCGAGACCACCGTGTGCTGCGGCACGTGCCGGTGCTGCACGAGCGGCCTCTACCACCTGTGTGTCTATCCCGCCTACATCGGCCTGTCCGCGCCCGGCGGCGGTCTGGCGGAGTACTGCATCGTCGACGAGGAGCGGGCCCACTACCTCCCGGAGTCCGTTACGCTTGAGCAGGGCGCCATCGTCGAACCGTTCTCCGTCGCGCTGCACGCCGTTCGCCGCGCCACCCTGTCGGAGTCTGACACGGTGGTCGTGCACGGTGCCGGAGCGGTCGGAATCGGCATTGCCTATGGTGCGAGCGCGGCCGGCGTGGACGGGATCATCATTTCTGAGGTCTCCGAGTACCGCCGCCGCGTCGTCGAGTCCCTCAACATACCTGGCGTAAAGGCTGTCCTGGACCCCACGGCCTACGGCGTCGATGGGGCGATCCGAGAGCTCACGGGCGGCATCGGGGCCGATGTCTCCTTCGACGCCGCGGGGCCCGCCATCGCGACCGCCCCGGACGGGAGTCCGGCTCACGCGTTCATGGCGGCATGCTCCTCGACGAAGCGGCGCGGCTGGATCGTCAACGTGGCCAACCACCCAACGGAGTCGTGGCAGCCAAACGTGTTCTCCTTCAGCGAGATCCACATCACCGGCTCGGCCGGCTTCCAGGGAATCGACTACAAGACCGTCATCGAGCGGGTGGCGGACGGGACATATTCCGTCGAGGGCTGGACGCAGCATTTCCCGGCTGACCGTCTCGAGGAGGCGTTCACCCTCCTGCACGAGGGCAACGCCACGAAGATCCTGATCGACCTTCCCCAGTAGCCAGCGAAGGCAGCCGTGAGGGACATCGGTATGCCGGTCCTCCAAATCGAGGCCAACGCTCTACGAGAAATGCGTCTACATCGACATGGCGTGAGGAGCTATCCGCTGTGGACTCAGAGCTGGACGACGGCTCCGCCGTTCACCATGAGCCACTGACCAGTGCACCACTCAGCCTCTCTGCTCACGAAATACTTCATGGCCGCATAGAGGTCGGACGGCTGCCCGAGGCGCTTGATGATGTAGTCGGCTTCGGCGGCCTGAAACGCTTCCTCACTGCCCTTATCCTGGCGCGCCGTGGGGACGTCCATGAGGCCTGGCGCCACGCAGTTAACGGTGATGCCATGCGGGCCGAGCTCACGCGCGAGGTTCCAGGTGACCTGATGGACCGCGAGCTTGCTGGTCGTGTACACGCCGGCAGGCTTGAACGCGCCGTGCGAGGACACGTTGACGATACGCCCCCAGCCGGCCTGCTTCATGAAAGGCGCGACCGCACGCACGCACGCGACTGGGCCCCATACGTTCACCGACATGACGGCGTGCCACTGGGCCTCGGCCACCTCGAGCATGGGCCCGGTCCACGCAGGGTTCCCGTAGAGCCCGGCGTTGTTGATCAGCGCGTCGATGCGGCCGAACTTGTCTACGACCGCCTGCGCCATGTCACCCGCGCTGGCTTCGTCGGTGACGTCCACCCCGACGCCGAGGACTTCAGGCGCATCCACGGCGATCTCCGCGGCCACCTGGACGGCCTTATCGGCATCGAGGTCGGCGACGACGACCGCCCAGCCGTCGGCGGCGAACAGATGGCACAGGCCGCGACCGATGTGACCAGCGCCGCCGGTCACGATCACGACAGGTCGATCAGTCATGACAGCCTCATAGCCGGGAACAGGTCCACGAACAAGCTGCCGAGCGGAGGGACGGCGGTCATATCATTCACCTGGTGGCGGGTCACGCAAGTGAACGGCTGGCGGACGTGCACGCGAGAACCAGAAGTCGCGCCAAGGATGCTGCGAAGCTTGGGACCCATCGGGCTAGCGTCACCTTCGAGAGTGTCGTCGATCGTGACCCAGGCGCGGATATGGCCCCCAATGGGGTTGACGTACTCGACGAGGTCATCATCGGTGACGCCGATGCGCCGGGCGAGATCCGGGCTCAGGCGCGCGACACGCTTGGAGCCGACGGTACCGGCGTACTCGTCGTCGTCGGCTTCGAGGACCTCGACGTACCGGCGCGATGCCAGCATCGATCGACGGAGGTCCCCCGTGGCCACGTCATCGACCGCCCCGTCGGTGATGACGACACCGTAATCCTCGCGGGCACCGTCAGCGCTGACGTACCCATCGTGGAAGTCGGCGAGAACCTCCCCGGTGGTGCGCTCGAGCGGGTCGCCGTACCCACCGCCCCCCGCGATCAGGTACAGCACGATGTCGCCGGGCACCACCTTGAAGCCGCCGGTCTTGAGCGGTAGTTCGGCGGTCTTGAGCGGCTTGCCGTCCCTAATGATGCCCACCCAGTTGAGCGCACCCCCAAAGCCGCCGGCGATGCCTGGGCGAGGCAGGATGGCGTCGGAGCCGAGGATGGTGAACTCACCAGGCTTGAGGACCTCGAACGCCCGGCGCACGCCGAGCCCGCCGCGCTTGCGACCCGGTCCCCCGCTGTCGAGGTACAGCTCGTTGAACTGAACCCTGATGGGGTTGAGGGCCTCGATGCGCTCAGCAGGCATCAGGCAGGGCACGTCGCCGAGGTACCACTGCCAGCACATGAGGCTGCCGTCGTTGTCTTTGGTGGCACCCCAGCCGCCCGGAGGGTATTCGTAGAGCAGCCAGTACTGGTCGCCCTCCCGCTTGTCGTCCCACGCGCCGGCGACATTCATGTTGTTGGAGCTACCCGGGGTGAAACCTGGCAGTTCACCCGGCATGACCTGGGCGAGGCAGCCGATCACGCAGCCGTGGATCGCGCCGAACATGACGTTGGCATAGGCGCCGTTGGGCGCGGGAAA
>Ga0302181_10000341_pt1 | contig 40619 bp, 40 predicted proteins | sample I_Palsa_E3_3_FD_198786 | JGI IMG/M metagenome (GOLD analysis project Ga0302181, IMG submission 198786) | Peat permafrost microbial communities from Stordalen Mire near Abisko, Sweden - I_Palsa_E3_3 | ecosystem: Environmental > Terrestrial > Soil > Palsa > Peat permafrost | place: Sweden...
CAGCATGAGCACCGAGCCCAAGAACGTGTACAGAAAGAATTTGATCGTGGCGTAGACGCGGCGCGGGCCGCCCCAGATTCCGATGATGAGGAACATCGGAATGAGCATCGCCTCCCAGAAGAAGTAGAAGAGCAGCGCATCGAGGCTTGAAAAGACGCCGATCATGAGGCCTTCCATGATGAGGAAGGCTGCGAAGTACTGCGCGGGCCGCGTCTGTATGACGTTCCAGCCGGCGATCACGACCGGTACCGTGACGAAGGCCGTAAGGACCACGAGCGGCAGGGATATGCCGTCCACACCTAAGGCATAGTAGGCGTCGAAGCGCCTGATCCACGCCACGTGTTCGATGAACTGAAACGCCGCGGTGCTGGTGTCGAAGCCGGCAATCAGCGGCAGCGTGAGAATGAAGGTCAGGACTGCAGCGCCAAGCGCCACCCAGCGCGCAAGCGTGATGCGCTGATCGCCGAGGACGAGCACGATGACGCCCGCGCCGATGGGCAGCCACACGAGAATCGACAGCGCAGGAGCGTGCATGGCGGCGTTCACTTCGACTTGTTCAAAAACCAGCCGAGGAGCACCGCCAGTCCGATGATCATCCAGAAGGCGTAGGAGTAGAGGTAGCCGCTTTGCACGCGCCGCAGCAGGCGCCCTGCTCTGCCAATGGCCGATGCGGTGCCGTCGACAAAGCCGCCGTCGATCAGCGTCTGGTCTCCCCCATGCCACAGGCCGCGCCCGAGGAGGAGCGCGCCCGCCGTGACGATCTTCTCGTTGAACCAGTCAAAATAGTATTTATTGAGAAGGAGCGTGCGCACGCTCTTCCAGCGGCGCGCGGCAGCGGCCGCAAGCTCCGGACGGCGCAGGAAGAAGAGCCATGCAGTGAACACGCCGGCGGCGGCCAGCATGAATGTAGGTGTCACGAAGCCGTGCAGCGCGAAGGCCACCGGCCCGTGAAATTCGCGAGCGAGTTCGCTCATGACGGCATTCTTCTCGAGCACGCGGATGGAGTCGCCGAAGTAATCGCCGTATAGAACGGTGCTTATCGTCATGAAGCCGATGACGACCGATGGGATGGCAAGCGCGATCAGCGGCAGCGTGACGACGGCGGGACTCTCCTCGGGGTCGGCGTGCGCGGCAGCATCGTGATGCTGCGCGTCGTGGCGCGCAGTGCCGTCGTGATGGCCGGAATTCTCATGCGCGCCGTGGCGGAAGCGCTCCGGGCCGTGAAACGTCATGAACAGCATGCGGAAGGTATAAAGCGCCGTGACGAACACCCCCGCCAGCACGCAGAAGTAGGCGTAGCCGGCTCCCCAGCGGTGCGAGGCGCCGACTGCTTCGATGATCGTGTCCTTCGAATAAAAACCGGAGAAGAACGGCGTACCGATGAGCGCCAATGCGCCGATCCACGACGTGACCGCGGTAATGGGCATGTACTTCGCAAGGCCTCCCATCTTCCTCATGTCCTGCTCGTGGTGCATGCCGATGATCACGGAGCCGGCGGCGAGAAAGAGCAGCGCCTTGAAGAACGCGTGGGTCATCAGATGGAAGATCGCGGCGCTGTATGCGGACACGCCGAGCGCCACCGTCATATAGCCCAGCTGTGAGAGCGTCGAGTAGGCGATGACGCGCTTGATGTCATTGTTGACGATACCGAGCAGGCCCATGAAGAACGCCGTGGTCGCGCCGATGACGAGCACGAAAGACAGCGCCGTGTCGGAAAATTCAAAGAGCGGCGACATGCGCGCGACCATGAAGATGCCGGCGGTCACCATGGTCGCGGCGTGGATCAGCGCGGATATGGGCGTCGGACCCTCCATGGAATCCGGCAGCCATACGTGCAGCGGCACCTGCGCGGACTTGCCCATGGCGCCGATGAAGAGGCAGATGCAGATCAGCGTCAGCGCCGGCAAGCTCGTGGCCGCCGACAGCGGCACGAGCTGTTTCGCCATCTGCGGTGCGGCGCTGAAGGCGTCGCTGTAGTGCAGGGAGCCGGTGTAGTAGAGCACTCCGGCGATGCCGAGAACGAAGCCGAAGTCGCCGACCCGGTTGACGAGGAATGCCTTCAGATTCGCAGCGATCGCGCTCGGACGCGTATACCAGAAGCCGATCAAGAGGTAGGACACGAGGCCGACCCCTTCCCAGCCGAAGAAGAGCTGCATGAAGTTGTTGGCCATCACCAGCATGAGCATGGCGAAGGTGAAGAGCGAGATGTAGCTGAAGAAGCGCTGATAGCCGGGATCATCGCGCATGTAGCCGACGGTGTAGACGTGCACGCACAGCGACACGAAGGTCACAACCGCCATCATGAGCGCGCTTAAGCGATCGATGAGGAAGCCCACCTGCATGGATACGCCGTCGCTCACGAGCCAGGTGTAGACGGGGGCGTCATACGCGGGCACGCCCTGCCAGTAGATCTGCCGCAGCACATGCAGGCTCAGCACGCAGGACAGCGCGACCCCTGCGATCGCGACGCTGTGCGCGCCCACGCGCCCGATGCGGCGTCCGAGGAGTCCCGCAACCACCGCGGCCGCGAGCGGCAGCAGCACGATGGCGATGAGCACCTGCGGGTTCATGCGCGCCTCAGCCTTTCAGAGTGTCGAGGTCTTCGACATTGATGGTGCGGCGCTCGCGAAACAGCACCACCAGGATCGCAAGGCCGATGGCCGACTCGGCGGCGGCGACCGTGAGCACGAAGAATACGAACACCTGGCCGCCGATGTCGCCGAGGTAGCGCGCGAAGGCGATGAAGTTGAAGTTCGCCGCGAGCAGCAGGAGCTCGACGCACATCAGCAGCAGGATGACGTTCTTGCGGTTGATGAATACCCCGGCGACCGCCAATGCGAACAGGATCCCGGAGAGAGCAAGAAGCTGTGCCAGGGTGATCATGGTTTATTGGCGTTCATCGATTTGACCAGGCGCACGCGGTCGCTGCTCTGCACGCTCACCTGGCGGTTGATGTCCTGACGCTTCAGGCCGCGGCGCGCCCGCGTCGTAAGCGCGATCGCAGCCACGATGGCCACCAGCAGAACCACTGCTGCAAGCTCGAAGGGATACGCGTACTGGGTATAGAGAACGCGTCCCAGCGCCTGCGTGTTGCTGTAGGAGGCGGGCAAAGGCGCCGCGCCGCGCGTGATGTCGGCGCCGAAGCGTCGCGCCGTGATCACGCCCACGATTTCCACGATCACGACGACCGCGGTGATCCAGCCGAGCCAGGCATAGCGCGTGAAACCGCGGCGGTGCTCCTCGACCTTGATGTCGAGCATCATGACGACAAACAGGAAGAGCACCATGACCGCGCCCACGTACACCAGCACGAGCACGATGGCCAGAAACTCAGCCTCGATCAGGAGCCAGATCGCCGCACTCGTGATGAAGCTCAAGACCAGGAAGAGCGCCGCATGCACGGGATTCTTGGAAATGATCACGGCCAGCGCCGCGGCGATCAGGATCGTCGCAAAGATGTAGAACAGAACCTCGACCAGCATGCCCCTGCGTCTCCTAAGCGCGCCGTCGCCTCAGCGGTACGGCGCGTCCGCGGCCTTGTCGACCGCGATCATGGCCTCGTAGCGGTCGCCCACCGCGAGCAACTTGTCTTTGTTCATGATGTTCTCGCCGCGGTGCTCCATGTGGTACTCGTGAATGCGCGTCAGCACTATGGCATCGACCGGGCAGGCTTCTTCGCAGAAGCCGCAGTAGATGCACTTGAACAGATCGATGTCGTAGCGTGTCGTGCGGCGCGTGCCATTCGGCGCGACGTCCGAATCGATGGTGATGCATACGGCCGGACACACCGCCTCGCACAGCTTGCAGGCGATGCAGCGCTCCTCGCCGTTCGGATAGCGCCGCAGGGCGTGCAGCCCGCGAAATCGCGGCGACTGCGGCGTCTTCTCCTCGGGATAATTGAGTGTGAACTTGCGGGAGAAGAGCGTGCGGCGCGTCAGCCACAGGCCCTTTGCGAGCTCCGGCAGCAGGAATGTCTTGAAGAAATTGAAAGCCATTGCGTGCGCGCTCAGGTGGCCCAGGGGCCAACGTGGTAATAGGACATGACGCCCTCGACGGCGATCCAGATGAGGGTGATGGGAATCAGCACCTTCCAGCCGAGGCGCATGATTTGATCGTAGCGATAGCGCGGAAACGTGGCACGCAGCCACAGAAAGAGGAACAGGAAGACGAAGATCTTGAGGCCCAGCCAGAAAAAGCTTGGCGCCATGAGGAAGTCAGCGACAGCGCCGCCCTTCGGCAGATAGCCATCAAGCGGGCTCAGCCAGCCGCCGAAGAAAAACACCGACGTCAGCGCCGAGATCAGAATCATGTTCGCGTATTCGGCAAGAAAAAAGAGCGCGAAGGCGATGCCGGAGTACTCGACATGAAAACCCGCGACGATCTCGGACTCGCCTTCGGCGACGTCAAAGGGCGCACGGTTGGTCTCGGCAAGGCCGGAGATGAAATAGACGACGGTGAGCGGGAAGAGCCAGAACCAGTTCCAGGCGAGGAGCCCGCCGTGCTGGGTGCGCACGATGGTGCCGAGATTCAAGCTGCCGGAGACCATGAGAACTCCGACGAGCGCAAAGCCCATGGCGATCTCGTAGGCGACGATCTGGGCGGCGGAGCGCATGGCGCCTAAAAATGCGTACTTCGAATTGGCCGCCCAGCCAGCGAGAATGATCCCGTAGACCCCTACCGAGGTCAGCGACAGCACGTAGAGGAGGCCGGCATCAATGTTGGCGACGACGAGCTCGGGTGACAGCGGAATCACCGCCCAGGTGGCAAAGGCCGGAATCAGCGCAAGCGCCGGCGCCAGCACGAAGAGCACCTTGTTCGCGCGCACCGGAATAATGACTTCCTTCAGGAGGAGCTTCACCACGTCGGCAAAGGGCTGCCCCATACCGGGCAGGAGACCGAAGATGCGCACCCGGTTGGGCCCGCGGCGCAACTGTATCCAGCCGATGACCTTGCGCTCCCAGAGTGTCAGGAGCGCCACACTGATGATGAGCGTGACGGTGATGAGAAGAATCCACGCGGTCGACTGCGCATAGGCGGGTAGCGCCGACCACAATGTTGAGATGCTTGCGGGCATGCTTCCTTCCGACAAGCTAGCCGTAGATCGCAGGCGCCGCGCGGCCCTGCCGCGTACGCTGCAGCGACGGCGCGCGCCGCACGAGCGCATCCACGTGATACATGGGAACGTCTACGAGCGCTGCAGGTTCTGCGGATCGTAGCGGCTCAAGGCCGCCGTCGTAGGCGGTCGCCAGTGGCTCGCTGCAGGCACGATGCACTTCGTCGCGCACCTCCTCAGCGCTTTGGTACTCGAAAGCCGGGAGCCCGAGGGCGTTGCCGAGCACACGCAGCACCTTCCAGCCCGGACGCGCATCGCCTACCGGCGTCGCCGCGCCGGCAAAGCTCTGCCAGCGGCCTTCGAAATTGACATAGGTCCCGTAGGTTTCTGCGAATGTCCCCATGGGCAAGAGCACATGCGCCACCTCGCGCAGGGAAGCACTCGCGAACGGGGTGATGGCAATCACGCGCCGCGCAGCCTCGAGCGTGCGCATGCACTCAGGATCAAGCGCATCGGCCCAGGGCTCGACACCGAAGAGCACATAGGTCGAAAGCGGCGCTTTTAGCATCTGCCAGGCCGACAGCCCCGGCTGTGCGCTCGCGCGGCCGCCCGCAATGCGATGCGGCACGGCTCCGGCAAGATAGGCTCCGGCCGCATTGCCGCCCTCGGCGAGGACGCCGAAGGTTCCTCCGGTGATCCTGGCTAAGGCGGCCGCGAGTGCCCGCAGATCGGCGAAAGCGGCATGCCGCAGCGCAAGTGCGCCGAGCCACACCGCGCGGCGCTCGCCGCTCTTAAGGGCGGCCGCGATGGCGCGGTGGCGTTCCTCGATCTTGGCCGCGCGCACCAGTGATGCTACATGCGCCGGAGGCTCCTGCGCCTCGGCGAGGGAGGCTGCGAGGATGGCCGCGAGCTCCGCGACGAGCGCCCCCGGCGCGGCATCGAGGTACGCTGCGAGCGGAAACTGGTAGGCAAAGCGCGCGGGATTCATGAAGCTCACTTTCGCGCCGCGCTGCGCCGCCTTGCGCACCCGATGCGCGAGCATCGGCACCTCCTGGCGCAGATTGCTGCCGATGACGAGCAGCGCATCGAGGCGCTCGACCGCAGCGATCGACATCCCGAGGTTCGGATACGCCGGGTCCGCGTTCTGATCGCGATTGGCGTACTGGCGCAGGCGGTGATCGATGTTGTCGGAGCCCACGCCACGCATGATCCGGTTCAGAAGATAGAGCTCCTCGAGCGTGCTCGATGCGCTTGCAAGCGCGCCCACGCTCGCGGCCGAGGCGCGCAGATCGCTCGCTACCGTGCCGAGCGCCGTTTCCCAATCCGTGCCGCTCCAGTCGCAGCCGCTCCTTATCATCGGTGTCAGCAGCCGATCGTCACTGTAGATGCCCTCGTAGCTGAAGCGGTCGCGGTCGGGGATCCAGGTTTCGTTGATCTCCTCGTTCTCGCGCGGCACGACGCGCATCAGCCTGCCGCGCAGGACGTGCCCGAAGAGATTCGTGCCCACGCCGTCGTGCGGCGACACGAGCGGCTGCGAGGTCATCTCCCAGGCGCGTGCCGTGAAACGATAGGGTTTCGAGACGAGCGCTCCCACCGGGCACAGGTCAATGATGTTGCCGGAGAGCTCGTGGTGCACCGTCTGCTCGATGGCCACGCGCACCTTCATGCCTTCGCCGCGGCCGATCATCCCGAGCTCCTGAATGCCGGCGATCTCCTCGGTGAAGCGCACGCAGCGCGTGCACTGAATGCAGCGCGTCATGTCGGTCGCGATCAGCGGCCCGAGGTTCTCATCCTGCACCACGCGCTTTCGCTCGTGGAAGCGCGATATATCCCGGCCGAAACCGACCGCAAGATCCTGCAGCTCGCACTCGCCACCCTGATCGCAGATCGGGCAGTCGAGCGGATGGTTGATGAGCAGGAATTCCATGGTCGCACGCTGCGCGCCGATGGCGCGCGGCGAGCTGGTGAAGATTTTCATGCCTTCGGCGACCGGCGTTGCGCACGCGGGCAGCGGCTTCGGCGCCTTTTCCACTTCGACGAGGCACATGCGGCAATTCGCTGCAATGGTCAGTTTGTCGTGGTAGCAGAAGCGCGGCACATAGGCGCCGTGCGCATCGGTCACGCGGATGATCATCTCGCCCTTGCGCGCCTTCATGGCGACGCCGTTCACCTCGATGTTGACAAAGTCGTCAGCCATAACTTGCTCGCTCGAGTTCGGCGACGCGCTCGGTTTCAACGATGCTGCGGCCGCCGTGATCAATCATGTATTCGAACTCGTGCCGGTAGTGCCTCATGAAGCTCTGCACCGGCCACGCCGCGGCATCCCCGAGCGCGCAGATGGTGTGGCCCTCGATGCGGTTGGCAACATCGACGAGCAGATTCAGATCCTCGCGACGCGCCGTGCCGCCGAGCACGCGCAGCAGCAGGCGGTTCATCCAGCCCGTACCCTCGCGGCAGGGTGTGCATTGCCCGCAGGACTCGGACATGTAGAAGCGCGAGATGCGCTCGAGGACGCGCACCATGCAGGTGGTCTCATCCATGACGATGACAGCAGCGGAGCCGATGGCGGAGCCGGCGGCCTTCAGCGAGTCATAGTCCATATTGATCTTCATCATGGTCTCCCCCGGCACCACGGGCACCGAGGAGCCACCGGGAATCACCGCCTTCAGCCTGCGCCCGCCGAGGACGCCACCGGCAAGGCCGAGGAGATCCTTGAAGGCGATGCCAAGCGGGACTTCGAAGTTGCCGGCCTTCTGCACGTGGCCGGAGACGGAAAAGATCACCGTGCCGCCCGAGTTCGCCGGACCCAGGCTTGCGAACCAGGCGCCGCCCTTCCTCAGGATGGTCGGCACCGAGGCGAAACTTTGCGTGTTGTTGATCGTGGTGGGCGCGCCATAGAGGCCGAAGTTGGCGGGAAAGGGCGGCTTGAAACGCGGTTTGCCGGGCTTACCCTCGAGAGAATCGAGGAGCGCCGTTTCCTCGCCGCAGATATAGGCGCCCGCGCCGATGAAGGTGTGGATGTCGAAGTTGACTTCGGACCCGAGGATGTTCGCGCCGAGCAGACCCGCGGCATAGGCCTCGGCGAGCGCCGCCTCGAAGCGCGGCGCGGGCTCGCCCAGGAACTCGCCGCGAATGTAGTTGTAGGCCACTGTGGTGTTCGTGGCGTAGCCCGCGATCGCAAGCCCCTCGATGAGCGCGTGCGGGTTGTAGCGCAGGATGTCGCGGTCGTGGCAAGTGCCAGGCTCGCTCTCATCGGAGTTGCACACGAGGTACTTCTGCACCGGAGAATTGCGCGGCATGAAGCTCCACTTAGTGCCCGTCGGAAAGCCCGCGCCGCCGCGGCCGCGCAGGCCCGAGGCCTTCACGGTGTCGATGATCTGCTCGCGCGGCGGCTTCTCCTTAAGGATCTTCTCCCACGCCGCATAGCCGCCGATCCTGCGGTAGGTGTCGATCTTCCACGGCTCCTCGTGCTGCAGGACCTCGAACACGACGAGGTTCATCTTGTCCTGGTAGTCGCTCATTTGAGCTCATCCAGGACGCGATCCACTTTCTCCGGCGTCAGATGCTCATGGAAGACATGATCGACCATCATCATCGGCGCGCCCGTGCAGGCGGCAAGGCACTCCTCTTCCCTCTTCAGCAAAATGCGCCCGTCGGGCGTGGACTCGCCCAGACGGATGCCGAGCTTCCTCTCGGCATGCGCCACCAGATTCTCGGCGCCGCGCAGCATGCAGGAAATATTGGTGCAGATGCTGACGTGGTGGCGCCCGCAGGGGGCAAGCTCGAACATCGAGTAGAAGCTTGCGACCTCGTAAACCTGAATGGGCGGCAGGCGCAGATACTCGGCGACCGCATTCATAAGCTCGCTCGTCAAGTAGCCGTGATTCTGCTCCTGCGCGGCGCGCAGCGCCGCGATGGTCGCCGAGCGCTGCCGCCCGGGCGGAAACTTCGCGATCCAATGATCGATTTCAGCGCGCGTGTGCTCGTTGAGCGGCGCTTTGTCGGCGGTGCTCAACGGTCGATCTCTCCGAACACCAGATCCTGAGTGCCGATCACCGCGACCACATCCGCGAGCATGTGGCCACGGACCATTTCATCGAGCGCCGCCAGATGCACGAAGCCCGGCGCGCGGCATTTGACGCGATAGGGCTTGTTGGCGCCGTCGGAGACGAGATACACCCCAAATTCGCCCTTCGGCGCTTCGATCGCGGCATAGGTCTCGCCGGCGGGCACGCAGTAGCCTTCGCTGAAGAACTTGAAGTGGTGGATGAGAGATTCCATGTCCTCTTTCATGCGCTCGCGCGCGGGGGCGCGGATCTTCTGATCCTCGACCATGACGGGGCCGGGATTCGCCTTCAGCCAATCAATGCACTGGCGCACGATGCGGTTCGACTGGCGCATCTCCGCGACGCGCACGAGGTAGCGGTCGTAGCAGTCGCCGCTCAAGCCCACCGGCACATCGAAGTCCATGCGCTCATAGACCTCATAGGGCTGCTTCTTGCGCAGGTCCCATTCGACGCCGGAGCCGCGCAGCATGGGACCTGAGAAGCCAAGCTGCAAGGCACGCTCGGGCGAGACGACGCCGATATTCACGGTGCGCTGCTTCCAGATGCGATTGTCGGTCAGGAGGGTCTCGTAGTCATCGACGGCCGCCGGGAAGCGCGCGGTGAAGGCCTCGATGAAATCAAGGAGCGACCCGGAGCGCGCCTCGTTTCTGCGATCGACATCCTGGCGCGAGCGCCACTTGGAGTGCTTGTACTGCGGCATCGATGCGGGCAGATCCCGATATACGCCGCCGGGACGGTAGTAGGTTGCGTGCATGCGCGTGCCCGACACCGCCTCATAGACGTCCATCAGGTCCTCACGCTCCCTGAAGCACAGCAGGAACACTGTCATCGCGCCGATGTCGAGGCCGTGCGCGCCGAGCCACATGAGGTGATTCAAGAGGCGCGTGATCTCATCGAACATCACGCGGATGTACTGCGCGCGCTCGGGCGGCTTCACGCCGAGGAGACGCTCGATCGCAAGCACGTAGGCGTGCTCGTTGCACATCATCGACACGTAGTCCAGGCGGTCCATGTAGCCGATCGACTGATTGAAGGGCTTGGACTCGGCGAGCTTCTCCGTCGCACGATGCAAAAGCCCGATGTGCGGATCGGCCTTCTGGATGACCTCGCCGTCCATCTCCAGCACCAGGCGCAGCACGCCGTGCGCCGCCGGATGCTGCGGGCCAAAGTTCATGGTGTAGTTGCGGATTTCGCGCACGATGCCTACTTCGCATCCTTGAGCGCAGGCGCATAGCGATGGTCATCGCGGATGACCTTCGGCACGAGTACCCGCGGCTCGATGCTGACGGGCTGATAGATGACGCGTTTCTTGTCGGCGTCGTAGCGCACCTCGACGTTGCCGCTTAAGGGGAAGTCCTTGCGGAACGGATGGCCGATGAAGCCGTAATCGGTGAGGATCCGCCGCAGATCCGGGTGGCCGCGAAACAGGATGCCGAAGAGATCGAAGGCTTCGCGTTCGAACCAATTTGCGCACGCCCACACGTCGATGACCGAATCGACCACCGGCTCATCCCCGGTGGCGCAGGGCACCCGCAGGCGCAGGCGCTGGTTGTGGGTGATCGAGAGCAGCTGATAGACGACGGCGAAGCGCGCATCTCCCGCGGGCAGATGCGCGAGCGGCCGCGCCACCCGGCCGCGGCTGAATCCGGAGTGGGTGGCGGAGTTCGTCTGCCATTCGTCGCGGGCGAACTGCAGATAATCGACCACCGTCAAATCCATCAGCATCTGAAAATCAAGGCCCGGCGTGTCGCGCAGGAGCCAGCACACGCTCTGCAGATGCTCCGCGAGGACCTCATAGGCGAGCTCGTCGGGTAGCGAGTGAATGCGCCGCGCGCGTCCGTCCATGCGGGCCTCGACGTCGCGCGCCAGAGCTTCCAGTTGCTCGCTCACCGCATGGCTCTCATCGGGCGATCGTGCTCGTGCGCGCGATCTTCTTCTGCAGCTGCAGGATGCCGTACACCAGAGCTTCGGCGGTCGGCGGACATCCCGGCACGTAGACGTCGACCGGAACGATGCGATCGCAGCCGCGCACCACCGAATAGGAGTAGTGGTAGTAGCCGCCGCCGTTCGCGCACGAACCCATGGAAATGACCCAGCGCGGCTCGGGCATCTGGTCGTAGACGCGGCGCAACGCAGGTGCCATCTTGTTGACGAGCGTGCCCGCGACGATCATCACGTCCGACTGGCGCGGGCTCGGGCGAAACACGACGCCGAAGCGATCCAGGTCATAGCGCGAGGCGCCCGCGTGCATCATTTCCACCGCGCAGCAGGCAAGTCCAAAGGTCATCGGCCACAGCGAGCCCGTGCGCGCCCAGTTGACGAGGCTGTCGAGCTGGGTAGTGACGAAGCCGCGCTGGGCAAAGAGATCAGCGGAGGACTCTTCTAGTCCCATTCGAGAGCGCCCTTTTTCCACTCATAGATGAATCCGACCACGAGGATCGCGAGAAAGATCCCCATGGCGAGGAGGCCAAAGAGGCCGATTTTGGACAGCGCCACCGCCCAGGGAAACAGGAATGCGATCTCCAGATCAAAGACGATGAACAGGATGGCGACCAGGTAGTAGCGCACGTCGAACTTCATGCGCGTGTCTTCGAAGGCATCGAAGCCGCACTCGTAGGGCGTCTTCTTGGCCGCATCGTTCGGCGTGCGCGCCAGATAGCGGCCGAGAGTAGTGCCCAAGCCCAGCAGCACTCCTGCGAGCGCAGCGCCGACGACGAGAAAGATCAGGACGGGCAGATAATTCGCAAGCATGGTCCGAAGATGCGATCTGCCCTCAGTGGGAAGGCTGTCATTGTAACCAATCGAAGAACAAATTTGGTGCCGACGGCCGGATTCGAACCGGCACAGCTTGCGCCGCTAGCCCCTCAAGCTAGTGTGTCTACCAGTTTCACCACGTCGGCTTGAGATCAGTGCGTGCCAGTGCCGGGCGTCGCCGGGGGCGGCGCCGCGGGCAAACGCTTGGCAGGCTGCGGTGCTGTTTGCGCCGCCTCATCGAGAATCGACTTCGGCTCCGTTGCCGCTTGCCGGCCCATGTACGCAAGCGCGAGGCTGTTGATCATGAAAATGGCAGCGAACACCGCGGTCGCGCGCGATAGGGCGGTGCGCGCACCGCGCGCGCCGAACACCGTACCCGAGGCGCCTGCGCCGAATCCGGCGCCGGCTTCCGCGCCTTTGCCACGCTGCAGGAGCACGAGGGCAATAATCGCCACCGATGAGAACACCTGCACGATCGTCAAAATCATGTGCAACATCGAACTTCCACTTTAGTGCGCACGGGCAGCGCTCAAGATTGCGATAAACTCATCCGCTTTCAACGACGCGCCGCCAATCAGTCCGCCGTCGATGTCCGGCATGGCGAATAACTCCGCCGCGTTGACCGCCTTTACGCTGCCGCCGTAAAGAATACGTGTCAGGGGGGCGATTTTAGCATCCCGCGCGGCCAGCTGCGCACGGATGAAGGCGTGCACCGCCTGGGCCTGCTCCGGGGTTGCATTGCGGCCCGTGCCGATCGCCCAGACCGGCTCGTAGGCAAGCACCGCGGTGGCGAGCGACTCGACGCTGGCAAGCTTCAGCACCGCCTCGAGCTGCCGCGCGACCACCTCGTGGGTGCGCTCCGCCTCGCGCTCCGCGAGCTGCTCGCCGACGCACAGGATCGGCACCAGGCCCTTCGCCTGCGCGGCCACGAACTTGCGCGCCACGGTCTGGTCACTCTCGCGAAACAGCAGGCGCCGCTCCGAGTGTCCGACGATGACATAGGAGCAGCCGACGTCCTTCAGCATGGCGGCGGAGACTTCACCGGTGAACGCGCCTTGGGTATCCGCACACAAGGTTTGCGCACCCAGCAGTATCGCCGAGCCGCGCAAGAGCCGCGCGACGTCCTGCAGATACACGAGCGGCGGGCACACCACGCACAGTGCCGCCGGAGCGGGCGGGAACTGCCCGATCATCTCCTCGACCAGACGCGCGTTCTCGGCGCGCGAGCCGTGCATTTTCCAGTTTCCGACGACCAACGGCTTACGCATGGCGCTATCTTGCGATTGAGGCACCCGCGCGGGGGCGCGGGATCATAGCTTAGGCCGCGGCCAGGCGCACGACCTCGGCAAGCTCGGTGGCAAGCGCCCGCGTCACGAGCTCGTCGCGTCCCTCGACCATCACGCGAATCACGGGCTCCGTCCCGGAGGGACGCAGCACCACGCGGCCTTCCCCGCCCAGGCTTTTCTCGATCCGCGCCACCGCCGCCTGCACCACCGCGATGCCCGTCGGGTCGGCGCCGCGCGCCACTTTGACGTTCAGCAGCACCTGCGGGAAGCGCTGCATGCCGGCGGCGAGTTCTGCCAGCGAATGGCCGGTCTGTTTCATGACGGCGAGTACCTGCAGGGCGCTCACCAGGCCATCGCCGGTGGTGGTCTTGTCCAGGCACAGAATGTGGCCGGAAGTCTCGCCGCCGAGCACTCCGCCCGCCTCTTTCAGCATCCCGAGCACATTGCGATCGCCGACCTGCGCGCGGCGGAAATCAACTCCGGCCGCGCGCAGCGCGAGCTCCAGGCCGAAATTGCTCATCACGGTGCCGACCACGGGGCCCTTCAGCGTGCCGTCAAGCTTGCGCGCGCGGGCGATGATGTAGAGGAGCTGATCGCCATCGACGATGCGGCCGAGGTGATCGACCATCACCAGGCGGTCACCGTCGCCATCGAGCGCAAGACCCACGTGCGCGCGCACTCCCGGCACCGTCATCTGCAGCAGGTCAGGCAGAGTTGAGCCGCAGCCGTCATTGATGTTGCGGCCGTTGGGCGAGCAGCCGACCGGCACGATCTCCGCGCCCAGGTCCGCCAGCATGCGCGGGCCGACCTTGTAGGCGGCGCCATTGGCGCAATCGATGACGATCTTAAGGCCCGACAGGTCCATGCCGGGCGGCATGGTCGAGGTGCAGAACTCCTGGTAGTAGGTGCGCGAGCGGTCGACGCGCGTGGCGCGCCCGAGGTTGCGCGAGGCGCGCGTCACCGGCCCCTGTTCAATCTCAAGCTCGATGCGCTCCTCCAGATCATCGGAGAGTTTCGCACCCGTGGAGTCAAAAAATTTGATGCCATTGTCATCGTAGAGATTGTGCGAGGCGCTGATGACCGCGCCGAAGTCGCACTCGAAGCGCCGCGTCATGTATGCGACCCCGGGAGTGGGCAGCGGGCCGATGAGCATGGCGTTCACGCCCGCGGCGACGAAGCCCGCCTCGAGCGCAGACTCAAACATGTAGCCGGAGAGGCGCGTGTCCTTGCCGATGAGCACGGTGCCGCCGTCGGGCGCGAGCACGCGCGCCGCCGCGCTCGCCAGATTCAAGGCGAAATCGACCGTCATCGGGTGCTCACCCACACGGCCGCGCACGCCGTCAGTGCCGAAGTATTTACGTCCCAATTTCCTGTGCCTCCGTCGCTTGTGTAGCAGCGCCAAGCTCGACAGCCGCCACCGCTGCCAGCGCATCCACCGTCGCCTCCACATCGTGCGCGCGAATGATGCGCGCGCCGCGCACTACCGCCAACACCGCCAGCGCCACGCTGCCGGCGAGGCGGTCGGCGTCGCGCCGCCCGAGGATGCGCCCCACCAGCGACTTTCTCGACAGCCCCACGGCGAGCGGCCACCCGGCGCCGGTGAGCTCATCGAGCCGCCGCAGGAGCTCGAGATTGTGCGCCTGAGTCTTGCCGAAGCCGAAGCCCGGATCGATGACGATGCGTTGCCGGGCGAATCCGGCCTCCTCACAAGAGTGCGCGCGCGCGCGCAGGAATGCTTTGACCTCCTTCACGACGTCGAGGTAGTGCGGAGCGCGCTGCATGCTGCGCGGTTCGCCCTGCATGTGCATGAGGCACACGGCGCAGCCGCTCGCGAGTGCGGTTTCCAGGGCCTCGGGCTCCTGCAGGGCGCGCACGTCGTTGATGAGGCCGGCACCGGCCCGCGCGGCCGCCCGCATGACCTCGGGCTTGCTGGTATCCACCGAGATCACGGCGCTCGTGCCGCAGAGGCCCTCGACGACGGGCAGGACGCGGCGCAGCTCCTCTGCCAGCGGCACGGGCGCGGCGCCGGGCCGCGTGGATTCACCGCCGATGTCGATGATCGCAGCGCCCGCTGCGATCATGCGCAGCCCCTGCTCGCAGGCGGCCGCGGGTGCGAAAAAGCGCCCGCCGTCGGAAAAGGAATCCGGCGTGACATTGAGCACGCCCATGACGAGCGCGCGCGACAGATCGAGCCGCTTCGCCCCGCACTGCAGAAATGCGGACAAAGCCGCTCGCGCCTGGGCGCGCCTTACGCGGGAGAGCCGACCACGCTGCCGGGCTGACCACCTTCCAGGGGGGCCTTCGGCGGCGTATTGGACAGGCTGTCGTCCCAGTCACTCGGCGGTTTCGGGGGACGCCCTTCCATGATGTCCTTCAACTGATTCTCGTCAATGGTCTCGTATTTGACGAGCGCCGCGGCCATCGCGTGCAGCTTGTCGAGATTGCTGTCGAGAATCTCCTTGGCGCGCGTGTAGTTGATCTCGATGACGCGCCGCACCTCCTCGTCGATGGCGTGAGCCGTGCCGTCGGAGACCTGCTTATGCTGGGTGACGCTCCTGCCGAGAAACACCTCGCCCGTCTCCTCGGTATAGGTGAGCGGTCCTAATTTGTCTGAGAGGCCCCACTTCGTCACCATGTTGCGTGCCAGCTCGGTTGCGCGCTCGATGTCGTTCGAGGCGCCGGTCGTGACCTGCTCGGGCCCAAAGATGATCTCCTCGGCGACGCGCCCGCCGAAGAGCGTCGTGATGGCGCTGTCGATGCGGCGCTTGGAGAGGCTGTAGCGATCCTGCTCGGGGAGAAACTGCGTGACGCCGAGCGCGCGGCCGCGCGGAATGATCGTCACCTTGTAGACCGGATCGTGCTCCGGGACGCTCATGCCGACGATGGCATGGCCGGACTCATGATAGGCCGTCATGCGCTTCTCGGCTTCCGTCATCACCATGGAGCGCCGCTCGGCGCCCATCATGATCTTGTCCTTGGCGCGCTCGAATTCATCCATGCTGACGGTGCGCTTGTTGGCGCGCGCGGCAAATAACGCCGCCTCGTTCACCAGGTTCGCCAGATCCGCCCCGGAGAATCCCGGCGTGCCGCGCGCAATGAGCGCCGGCTTCACGTCATCCGCCAGCGGCACGCGGCGCATGTGCACGCGCAGTATCTGCTCGCGCCCGCGCACATCGGGCAACGGCACGACCACCTGCCGGTCGAACCGGCCGGGCCGCAGCAGCGCCGGATCGAGCACGTCGGGGCGATTGGTGGCGGCAATGACAATGATGCCCTCATTGCCCTCGAAGCCATCCATCTCCACCAGGAGCTGGTTCAATGTCTGCTCGCGCTCGTCGTGACCGCCGCCCAAGCCTGCGCCGCGGTGGCGCCCCACGGCATCGATCTCATCGATGAAGATGATGCAGGGTGCGTGCTTCTTCGCCTGCTCGAACATGTCGCGCACGCGCGAGGCGCCGACGCCGACGAACATCTCCACGAAGTCGGAGCCGGAAATGGTAAAGAACGGCACTTTCGCCTCGCCCGCGATGGCGCGCGCGAGAAGCGTCTTGCCCGTGCCGGGCGAGCCCACCATGAGGACGCCCTTCGGGATCTTGCCGCCGAGCTTCTGGAACTTGCCCGGATCCTTTAGAAAGTCGACGATCTCGGAGACTTCCTGCTTCGCCTCCTCGACCCCGGCGACGTCCGCGAAGGTCACGTTCACCTGATCCTCGCCCAGGAGGCGTGCGCGGCTCTTGCCGAAGGACATGGCCCCGCGGCCCCCGGATGCGCCCTGCATTTGCCGCAGCATGTAAACGAAGACCATGATGAGTAGCAGCGCCGGAGCAAGCTGCAGCAGAAGCTGAGCAACGAAGTTCGGCTGCTTCGGCGGACGGCCCTCGATGGCGACGTCGGCCTTGGAGAGGGCGCCGATCAGGGCCGTGAAATCGGTCTCCGGGTTATATGTCTTGAACTGGGTCTTGTCCTTGCGGACCCCGTAGATCATCTCGCCCTGCAGAACCACGGACTCGACACGGCTCGATTTAACGTCGTTGAGGAAGGTCGAGTAGCGCACCTCCTCAGGCTGGCCGACCGGGGGCATGTAGCGGCTGAATACCGCCAGCAGCACCAGCACGATCACCACCCAGAGCAGGATATTTTTCGTCAAATCGTTCAAGAGACCAACCTCGCGAGCAGCACTGCTGCTGCAACTTGCATTCGAACCTACACCATCACAAAGGCCTTCGCCAGCAGATAGAGCTCAGGGCTGCGAGAGCGTGAAGCCTGCGGTTTCAGGAGCTTAACCGTCGCAAACTGCCGCCGCGCGCCGCGCACCAGTTCCTCGAATCCGGCACCCTGAAACACCTTGATCAGGGCAGTGCCTTCGCGCTTCAAGACGCGGCCCGCTAATTCAAGTGCCAGCTCGGAAAGATGCATGGAGCGCGGCTGGTCGATCGCATCGACGCCGCTCAGGTTGGGCGCCATGTCCGACAGCAGCACATCCACGCCGCGCTCGGGGCACAGGGCAAGGACCGCCTCGAAGACCTCCGGTTCCCGAAAATCCCCCTGCACGAACTCAACCCCGGCAAGCGGCACCACCTCCAGGATGTCGGTCGCGACCACCCGCCCCGCCCGGCCCACGCGCTGCCGCGCATACTGGCTCCAGGCGCCGGGCGCTGCGCCCAGGTCCAGGCACACCTGCCCCGCGCGCAGCAGCCGCTCGCGCCGGTCGATCTCCTCGAGCTTGAAGACCGCGCGCGAGCGCCAGCCCTGGCTCTTCGCGCGCTTCACGAAGGGGTCGGAGAAATGCTCCTGCAGCCAGCGGCCGCTGCTCTTCGAGCGGCCGCTCACTCGTAGCGCACCGCGATGATCTCGTAGGAGCGCCGCCCGCCCGGGGCTGCGACCTCGACGACGTCGCCGCTCTCCTTCGCCACCAGCGCCCGCGCAATCGGCGAGGTGATGGAAATACGCCCGGCGCGGATATCCGCCTCATCCTCGCCCACGATCTGATAGACGACCCGGCTCGCGTCGTCCTGATCCTCAAGCTCCACCGTGGCGCCGAACACCACGCGGTTACTCGCCGGCAGCGACTTTGGATCGATGATCTCGGCGTTCGCGAACTTGGCTTCGAGCTCATTGATGCGGCCCTCGATGAAGCCCTGCTGCTCGCGCGCCGCATGGTATTCGGCGTTCTCCGACAGGTCGCCGTGGGCGCGCGCCTCGGCGATCGCGTGAATGACCTGCGGTCGTGCCTCGGACTTCAGCCGCTTCAGCTCCGCACGCAGCACCTCGGCGCCGCGTGCGGTCATCGGAGTGCGCTTCATGCGGGCAGTCCCTCCCGATGCAGGTCTTGCAGACGGTTCACGTCCACCTCATCCAAATGATCGAGCGCTTCGCAGGTTGCAACCGCTGCCGCCAAAGTCGTGTAGTAGGTCACGCGGCGGTGCACCGCCTCGCGGCGGATCGAGTTCGACTCGCGGATCGCCTGCTTGCCTTCGGTAGTATTGACGATGAGATCAATCTCGTCGTTCTTGATCATGTCGACGATGTGCGGGCGCCCTTCGCGCACCTTGTTGACTCTGCGGCAGGCGATGCCGGCCTCCTCAAGAGCGCGCGCGGTGCCGTCGGTCGCGACGAGGGTGAAGCCATACGCGATGAGCCGCGCGCCAAGCTCAACTGCGCCGGGCTTGTCGCGCTCGCGCACGCTCAAAAGACACACGCCGCTTCGCGGCAGCGTCACGCCCGAGGCGGCCTGCGCCTTGGCATAAGCCTCGCCGAAGGTGCGGCCGGTGCCCATGACCTCGCCCGTCGACTTCATTTCGGGCCCGAGGATGGGGTCGGCTTCCGGAAATTTGACGAACGGAAACACCGCTTCCTTGACGCTGAAATAATTGGGCACGCGCTCCTCGAGGCAGCCCAGCTGCGCAAGCTTGCGCCCCGACATCACGCGCGCCGCGATCTTCGCCAACTGCACTCCGGTCGCCTTCGACACGAACGGCACCGTGCGCGAGGCGCGCGGATTGACCTCGAGGATGTGGATCACGCCGTTTTGGATTGCAAATTGAATGTTCATCGGACCTACAACGGAAAGCGCCCTGGCAAGCTTGCGCGTCTGCTCGCGCAGCTCGAGCTGGATATCCGCGCTCAGGCTGTTCGGCGGCAGCGAGCAGCCGGAGTCCCCGGAGTGTACGCCCGCCTGCTCGATGTGCTCCATGATGCCGCCGATGAGGACATCGTCCCCGTCGCACACCGCATCCACGTCCACTTCGATGGCGACATCGAGGAAGCGGTCGAGGAGCACCGGGCTGTCATTTGAGACGCGCATGGCGGCTTTCATATAGGTGCGCAGGTCGTCCTCGTTGAACACCACTTCCATGGCGCGCCCGCCGAGCACATAGGAGGGCCGCACCACGAGCGGGTAACCCACCTCGCGCGCAAGCCGCACCGCCTGCTCTTCGGCGCGCGCGCTGGCGTTGGCGGGCTGCTTCAATGCGAGCTGCTTTACGAGGATCTGAAAGCGCTCGCGATCCTCGGCGACGTCGATGGAGTCGGGGGACGTGCCGATGATGGGCGCGCCCGCCGCTTCCAGCGCGCGTGACAGCTTGAGCGGTGTTTGCCCGCCGAACTGCACGATGACGCCCTCCGGCTTCTCCTTCTCCAGGATCTCGAGCACATCCTCGAGGGTGAGCGGCTCGAAATACAGCCGATCGGAGATGTCGTAGTCGGTCGACACCGTCTCCGGATTGCAGTTGACCATGATGGTCTCGAAGCCATCCTCGCGCAGCGCCAGCGCCGCGTGCACGCAGCAGTAGTCGAACTCGATCCCCTGGCCGATGCGGTTCGGGCCGCCGCCCAGGATCATGATCTTGCGGCGTTGCGTCGGGGCTGACTCGCACTCTTCTTCATAGGTGGAGTACATGTAGGCCGTCGAGGTTGCGAACTCCGCCGCGCAGGTGTCGACGCGCTTGTAGACGGGCCGTATGCCCCACTCGTGGCGCCGTTGCCGCACGCGCTCCTCGCTCTGCGCCGTCAGGCGCGCAAGACGGCTGTCGGAGAAGCCCTTCCTCTTCAGGGCGCGCAGGCGCGCGGCATCAAGTCCGGGCGCACCCGCCGCGCGCAGTTGCGTCTCCTCCCTGACGAGATCCTCGATCTGTGCCAGAAACCACGGATCGATGCGCGTGAGGTCATACACGCGCTCGATGGGCCAGCCGGCGCGGAAGGCGTCGGCGGTATAGAGGAGCCGGTCCGCGCCCGGCGAGCGCAGCTCGTATTCGAGCCGCGCCGCATTCTCCTCCGAGAGCGGCAGCGGCAGCATCTCGCAAAGCCCATCGAGGCCGGTCTCAAGACCGCGCAGCGCCTTCTGCAGTGATTCCTGAAAACTGCGCCCGATCGCCATCACCTCGCCGACGGACTTCATCTGCGTCGTCAGGCGATCATTCGCGGCCGGGAATTTCTCGAAGGTGAAGCGCGGAATCTTCGTCACCACATAGTCGATCGACGGCTCGAAGGCGGCGGGGGTCGCGCCGCCGGTGATGTCGTTCTTCAATTCATCGAGCGTGTAGCCGATGGCGAGCTTCGCTGCGATCTTGGCGATCGGAAAGCCGGTGGCTTTGGATGCCAGCGCCGAGGAGCGCGACACGCGCGGGTTCATCTCGATGACGAGCAGCCGGCCATCCTCGGGACTGACCGCAAATTGCACGTTCGAGCCGCCGGTCTCGACGCCGATCTTGCGCAGCACCGCGATCGACGCCTCGCGCATGCGCTGGTACTCCTTGTCGGTCAGCGTCTGCGCCGGCGCCACCGTGATCGAATCGCCGGTGTGCACGCCCATCGGGTCGAGATTCTCGATGGAACACACGATGATGCAATTGTCCGCGCGGTCGCGCACCACCTCCATCTCGAACTCTTTCCACCCGAGCACCGACTCCTCGAGCAGCACCTCGGAAGTCGGCGAGGCGTCGAGGCCGCGCAGCAGCATGAGCTCAAATTCCTCGCGGTTGTAGGCGATGCCGCCGCCCGTGCCGCCGAGCGTGAACGACGGGCGGATGACCACCCGATAGCCGACCTCCACCACGGCAGCGAGTCCCTCCTCCAAAGTGCGCGCCAGGCGCGAGCGCGGCACCTCGAGGCCGATGGCGCGCATCGCATCGCGAAACAGCTCGCGGTCCTCCGCCATGTCGATGGCGGCGCGCGAGGCGGCGATGAGCTCCACGCCGAACTTCTCGAGCACGCCCTCGCGCACCAGATCGAGCGCGGTATTGAGCGCGGTCTGCCCGCCCATGGTGGGCAGGAGCGCATCGGGACGTTCCTTCTCAATGATGCGGGCGACGGTGCGCCAGTTGATGGGCTCGATGTAGACGGCGTCGGCGGTGTCCGGGTCGGTCATGATGGTTGCGGGATTGGAGTTGACCAGCACCACCCGGTAGCCCTCCTCGCGCAGCGCCTTGCAGGCCTGCGCGCCGGAGTAGTCGAACTCGCAGGCCTGCCCGATGATGATCGGACCTGCGCCGATGATCAGGATGCTTTTGAGGTCGGTGCGCTTAGGCATGGGCCGCCAGCAACCTTTGCAGGCGCCGCAGCATGAGCTGGTTGAAGCGCTCGAAGAGCACGCGCAGATCGTGCGGACCGGGACTTGCCTCCGGGTGCCCCTGAAAGCCGAACGCGGGATGCTCCTTGAAGGCGAGTCCCTGCAGGGAGCCGTCAAAGAGCGAGCGGTGCGTGGCGCGCACCGTATCCGGCAGCGTCGCCTCATCCACCGCGAAACCGTGATTTTGGCTGGTGATGAACACGCGCCCGGAATCCAGATCCTGCACCGGGTGGTTGGCGCCGTGATGGCCGAACTTCATCTTCACGGTGCGCGCACCGCTTGCAAGCCCGAGGATCTGATGCCCGAGGCAGATGCCAAATACCGGCAGGTCGGTCATCAGGAAATCCTGCACTGCGCGAATGGCGTAGTTGCACGGCTCCGGATCACCCGGACCGTTGGAGAGAAAGACTCCATCCGGGGCAAGCTCCAGGACCTCGGCCGCGCCGGTCTGCGCCGGCACCACCGTCACGCGACAGCCATGGTCGGCGAGCAGCCGCAGGATGTTGCGCTTGATGCCGAAATCGTAGGCAACCACATGCAGGCGCTGGTGTGCACGAATGGCCACTCGCGCATCGCCCTGCCAGAGGCTGCCCTCGTTCCATTGATAGGTGCGCCTGACGGAGACGGCCTTGGCAAGGTCCATGCCTTTCAATCCGGGAAACTTGCGCGCCGCCTTCACCGCCGCGGCCTCATCGAGCTGCTCGCCGGTCATGATGCAGGCGGACTGCGCGCCCTCTTCGCGCAGCGTGCGTGTCAGCTTGCGCGTGTCAATGCCGGCGATCGCGACGATGCGGCCGCGCTCGAGGAACCTGCTGAGCGGCTCGATCGCGCGCCAGTTGCTGGCGGCGACCGGCAGGTCGCGGATCACGAGGCCCGCGGCAAAGATTTGCGCGGCTTCGAGATCTTCGGGGGTGGCGCCGGTATTGCCGATGTGCGGATAGGTGAGCGTGACGATCTGGCGCGCGTAGGACGGATCGGTGAGAATTTCCTGGTAGCCGGTCAAAGCAGTGTTGAAAACGACTTCGCCGGTGGTGTTGCCTTTGGCTCCGATGGAGTGGCCGCGGAAGATCGTTCCATCCGCCAGCGCCAGCACCGCAGGTACTGTTGTCATGGGCCGCGCCCGACATTGCGAGGGTGTGAAATTCTGGCCCGGATATACAAAGCGGGAGGAGTTCTCATCGAACATCCTCCCGCCTTGCACGGACTAACCCAACCGATTGCAACGAAAGTTTACGGGCGCCCGATCGGTGTGTCCACGGCGGGAACGGGATTTTGCGGGCGGGCCAAATGCTGCGCTGCCACTGCGCAAATCGCCCTAACATCCGGTTTTGGAAAGCAAAATATCGCCCATGCTGTACCGCCCGGGTGGCTGGACCGTAAGCCACGCCGCCGCCCGCAGCGCCCCTTTTGCGAAAATCACGCGATCCCCCGCCCGGTGCGTCAGGGTGAGCTCCTCCCCGTCGCCCACGAAGAGCACTGTGTGCTGACCGACGAGGTCGCCGCCGCGCACCACGGCAAAGCCGATATCGCCGCTGCGTCGCATCGCGCCGCTCTGGCGATCCATGACCGCGATGTCGGTCAGCTGACCGCCGCGACCCTGCGCGACCGCGGCGCCGAGTGCGAGCGCGGTTCCCGAGGGCGCATCTTTCTTCATCCGATGATGGGCCTCGATGATCTCGGCGTCGAACTCGCGCGGCAGTGCCGCCGCGGCGGCGCGCGCAAGCTCCAGAAGAACCGTGGCACCTAGGCTTGTGTTGGGCGAGACCAGCAGCGCGATCTCGCGCGCGGTGCGCTCGAATACATGGGAGAGCGCGGGGCCGTGGCCGGTGGTGCCGACGAGGAGCGGTTTGCGCGCCTTGCGGCAAGCGGCAAGATTCGCCTCGGTCGCCTTGGGGCTGGAGAAATCGATGGCGACGTCCGCTGTCGCGAGCGCCGCGGCAAGATCGCTCGTGACGGCGACATCCATAGGGCGCACGCCGGCAAGCTCACCCGCATCGCGCCCGAGAAGGGTGCTCTCGGCCGAATCCACCGCGCCCGTAATGGTGATCTCGCCCCCGTCTGCTGCGACGCGGATGATCGCCTGGCCCATGCGGCCAGTCGCACCCACGAGCACCGCGCGGATCATGTGTGCGAGTCACCCGAGAAGAAGCGTTTCACGCCCTCGAAGAACCCATGCGCACGGGGTGCATGGCGGTCCGCATCGCCGCGCAGCGAGTCTTCCAGCTGCCGGATGAGCTCGCGCTGCTCGGTGCCGAGATTGACCGGGGTTTCAATCACCACGCGGCAGAAAAGATCCCCCCGGGCTCCGCCGCGCACCGGTTTCACGCCCTTGTCCTTCAGACGAAAGACGCGCCCCGACTGCGTTTCCGCGGGAACCTTGATGGTGACCTCGCCATCGAGCGTTGGCACGAGCACCGTGCCGCCGAGCGCGGCGGTGGCAAAGCTCACCGGCACCTCGCAACTCAAATGCTCGCCGTCGCGCTCGAAGATAGCGTGCTCACGCACCTGCACTTCGACGTACAGATCTCCCGCCGGACCGCCGTTCCTGCCGGCTTCGCCCTCGCCTGCCAGGCGGATCCGATCGCCGCTATCCACGCCCGCGGGCACTTTCACCGACAGCGTGCGCGTGCGCCGCACGCGGCCCTGCCCGAGGCAGGTGTCGCAGGGGTTGCGCACCATCGTGCCCGTGCCGCGGCAGCGCGGGCAGGTCTGCTGCAGCTGGAAGAAGCCCTGCGACATGCGCACCTGACCCGAGCCGCCGCAGGTTTCGCAGGCCGAAGGGGAGCTGCCCTTCGCCGCGCCCGTGCCGTGGCAGGTGTCGCATTCGGAGAGCTTCGGCACCTCGAGCTCCACGGTCTTGCCGAAGACCGCCTGATTCAGATCGAGGTCGAGCTCGTAACGCAGATCCGCGCCGCGAAAGACTTGCGAGCGGCCGCCGCGCCGGGAGGCTCCGAAGATGTCGCCGAAGACGTCGCCGAAAATATCCCCGAAGGCGTCTGCGGCGCTGCCGCGGCCGCGGGTTGCCGCTTCCAGACCCGCGTGACCGAACTGGTCATAGGCGGCGCGCTTCTGCGCGTCGCTCAGGACCTCGCTCGCCTCCTTCGCCTCCTTGAACTTCTCTTCGGCGTCGCCGTCGTGCGGATTCCTGTCCGGATGAAATTTCATCGCCAGGCGACGATAGGCTTTCTTGATCTCCGCTTCGGTCGCGTTCTTCGGTACGTCGAGTACCTTGTAATAGTCGCGCTTTGCCATGCCCACCTTGCCGGCGTTGGTTTTTTTAAGAGGCCTTGCGATCCTTGTCCTTCACTTCCTCAAATTCGGCGTCGACAACATCCTCACGGCCCGGGCCCTTGGGCGCCCCGTCACCCGGCGCCGCGCCACCGGCTGGCCCGCCCGCACCTGCGCCGGGGCTACCCTGCGTGTCCGCATAGGCGCGCTGCGCGACGGCGGCGGAGGCCTGCGCCAACCCTTCCGTCTTCTTCTCGATGACCGCCTTGTCCTCGGTCTTCAGCGCCGAGCGCAGATCGGAGATTGCGGACTCGATCTTGGCGCGTTCGCCGCCGTCGACCTTCTCGCCCAAATCCTGCAGCGTCTTGCCCACCGAGTGGATGAGCGCATCGGCCTTGTTGCGCGTGTCGACGAGTTCGCGGAAGCGCTTGTCTTCTTCCGCATGCGCCTCGGCGTCACGCACCATGCGCTTGATCTCATCCTCATTGAGGCCGCTCGAGGCCTTGATGATGATCTTCTGCTCCTTGCCGGTCGCCTTGTCCTTCGCCGAGACATTCAGGATGCCATTGGCGTCGATATCGAAGGCGACTTCCACCTGCGGCATGCCGCGCGGCGCCGGCGGAATATCCGTGAGATCAAACTTGCCGAGCGACTTGTTGTCGCTCGAGCGATCGCGCTCGCCCTGCAGCACGTGAATGGTCACGGCCGTCTGATTGTCATCCGCCGTGGAGAAGGTCTGCGATGCCTTGGTCGGAATCGTGGTGTTCTTCTCGATGAGCTTCGTCATCACGCCGCCCAAGGTCTCGATGCCGAGCGACAGCGGGGTGACGTCGAGGAGCAGCACGTCCTTCACTTCACCGGCGAGCACACCGCCTTGGATCGCCGCACCCACCGCCACCGCCTCATCCGGATTGACGTCGCGCCGCGGCTCCTTGCCGAAGAAGTCCTTGACGTACTTCTGCACGAGCGGCATGCGGGTCTGGCCGCCGACGAGAATGACCTCGGCGATCTGCTCGGCCGAAACTCCGGCATCCTTCATCGCGGTGCGGCACGGACCGATGGTCTTCTGCACCAGATCCTCGACGAGCGACTCGAGCTTCGCCCGCGTCAGCTTGATGTTGAGGTGCTTCGGACCTGCGGCATCGGCGGTGATGTACGGCAGGTTGACGTCGGTCTGCTGGCTCGAGGACAGCTCGATCTTCGCCTTTTCGCCCGCCTCTTTCAGGCGCTGCATGGCGAGCGGATCCTTGCGCACGTCGACGCCGGACTCCTTCTCGAACTGGTCGGCGAGGAAATTGATGATGCGCAGGTCGAAGTCCTCGCCCCCGAGGAAGGTGTCGCCGTTCGTGGAGAGCACTTCAAACTGCCGCTCGCCGTCGACGGCCGCGATCTCGATGAGGGACACATCGAAGGTGCCGCCGCCCAAGTCATAGACCGCGATCTTGCGATCGCCGCCCTGCTTGTCGAGCCCGTAGGCGAGCGCCGCCGCGGTCGGCTCATTGATGATGCGCTTCACCTCGAGCCCCGCGATCCGGCCCGCGTCCTTGGTCGCCTGGCGCTGCGAGTCGTTGAAATAGGCGGGCACGGTGATCACCGCCTCGGTGACCGGCTCACCCAGATAATCTTCGGCCGTCTTCTTCATCTTCATGAGCACGCGCGCCGAGATCTCCGGCGGCGCCATTTTCTTGCCATGCACCTCGACCCAAGCGTCGCCGTTGTCCGCGCGCACGACCTTGTACGGGACCATCTTGATGTCGCGCTGCACGACCTCGTCCTCGAAGCGCCGGCCGATCAGGCGCTTGACGGCGAAGAGGGTGTTCTGCGGATTCGTCACCGCCTGACGCTTGGCCGACTGCCCGACCAGCACCTCATCGTCCTTCGTAAAGGCGACGATGGAGGGCGTGGTGCGATCGCCTTCGCTGTTTTCGATGACGCGAGGCTTGCCGCCTTCCATGATGGCGACGCAAGAATTCGTCGTGCCGAGGTCAATACCGATTGTCTTTGCCATGAGAGGACTCCGAAAGTTTCATTAGCCGCAGCTTGAGCACTTTTTGGGGTGCGCTGCGCCGCAATTCAAGTTAATTCCGCGACCATGCGCCCCTCAGGGAGCCTTGGCGATGATGACGCGCGCCGGACGCAGCAGCCGGCCATTGAGTTCATAGCCGTTCTGCACCACCTTCAGGATCGAATTGGGCTCCGCGCTCGTCGAAGGCTGCGCCATCATGGCCTCATGACGGGAGGGGTCGAAGGGCTCGCCCAGAGGGTCGAGCGTCTTCACGTCCTGCGCCTTCAGGGCCTTGTCCAGAAGCTGCAAGGTGGCTTGCTGCCCGGCCACGAGGCTCGCGCTGTCGGCGCGCCCCGCATTCTCAACCGCAAGTTCGAGGCTGTCCTTCACCGGCAGGAGTTCGAGCACGAATTTCTCAAGACCGTAGCGGTTGGCGGCCTCGATGTCGCGCTGTGCGCGCTTGCGTACATTGTCGAGTTCGGCGACGGCACGCAGATACTGGTCCCAGTGGTTCTTCGCGCGCTCCTCGGATTGCGCAAGTTCCTGCTGCAGACGCTCGAGTTCCACAAGCTGCGCTGCGGTCTCCGGCAGTACTGCCGTCGGCTCGGCATCAGAGGCGCGCATCAATAACTCCTGAAATTACAATAAATTACAGGCCATATCTCTAAACACAACGAAGTACCGCGAGACCACACCGGTATCAGTAACCGACTTGGGGCTTCAACGCCGCATATTCAAGGCCGAGCCCAGAAGCTTTGCTGTCATATCCACGATGGGAATGACACGTTCGTAGGCCATGCGGGTGGGGCCGATGACGCCCAGGACGCCGACCACCGCATCGCCGCTGGTATACGGTGCGGTCACGACACTGCAGTCGTCGAGGATCTGGTAGCCCGATTCGTGGCCGATGAAGATCTGCACCCCGGCGGCGCCGAGGCTGTGGTCGAGGAGATGCAGCACATCACGCTGTTCGTTGAAGGCCTCGAACAGGCGCCGCAGCTTCTCGACGCTCGAGAGCTCGGCGACGCCCATGAGATTCGTCTCCCCGGCGATGACATATTCCAGGCGCTCCTTCTCCCCGTCGGCGAAGAAGCGCTGCGCCACGGCAATCGCATCGAGCATGATCTGGTTCATGTCCTCATGAGTCTCGCGCATCTGTCGCAGGAGCTCACCGCGCAGCTCCTCGAGGCTGCGCCCGCGCAGCTGCGCGTTCAGATAGTTCGAGGCGCGCTTTAGCTCCTCGGAGCTGTAGTGGCGCTCGAGCTGGATGATGCGGTTCTGCACCTCGCGATCATCGAACACCAGGATCACGAGCACGCGGCTCTCGGAAAGCGCGACGAACTCGATCTGGGTGGTGGTCGCAACGGGCGTGCGCGGCAGTGTCACGACCCCGGCCAAATGCGTGACGCTCGACAGCAGCTGCGAAGCCGCCGCAACCAGCGCCTTCTTGCTGTCGTGAGTGGCATCGAGCTGCCGGCGGATCTCGGTCACCGCCGCGCCGTCGAGCGGCTGCACCTGCAGCAGCGTATCCACGAAAAAACGGTAGCCCTTGTCGGTCGGGATCCTGCCCGCGGAGGTGTGCGGGGAGGTGACGAAGCCCCACTCTTCAAGATCCGCCATGACGTTGCGGATGGTCGCCGAGCTCAGCTGCAGTCCGGAGTCGCGCGACAGTACCCGCGAGCCGACCGGCTGGCCGTCGCGGATGTAGTTCTCAATGAGCGCCCGCAGCAGCTGTTGCGCGCGCTCACTCAGCGCCTCGTCGGGAGCATCGTTCACCATGTCTGCTAGAAGCTAACGAGGCGCGTGGCGAGCGTCAAGCAAGGCTGCGCTCCCATGCCAAATGGGCGATTGGCCGTGCTCGGCAGGCATGTTACAAAGACGCGCCCGCGCGCACTTGCGCGGCTCAACGCAGGATCCCGGATGTCATTTCCCGTTCGTACCTGTGCGCTCGTCGGGCGCTTTGCGGACCCGCAGGTCGCCGAGCCCCTCGGCGTGCTCGTGCCGCATCTGGCGGCGCGAAAGATCAGAGTACTGGTGGGCGCAGAGACGCCGATGCCCGCGGTCATGGCCGGCGTCGAGCGCGTACCGATCGGCGCGCTTGCGGCGCGCGTGGACCTCGTGATCGCCATAGGCGGGGATGGCACGCTTTTGTATGCGGCGGGCCTGGTGGCGCGCCACGGCGTGCCGCTTCTCGGGATTAATCGCGGACGCCTGGGCTTTTTGACCGACGTGATGCCCGAACAGCTGGTGGCGGAAGTCGACGCCGCGCTGCAGGGCAGGCTCGTTGCGGATGAGCGGCCGCTCCTGGCCGCGCATCTTTCGAACTCAGGCGGCGTCATCGCCGAAGCGCTGGCGCTGAATGACGTCGTCCTGCAGAGACTTGCGACGGGACGCATGGTCGATGTCGAGTCGCATGTCGACGGGCGCTATGTCAATACGCACGCCGGCGACGGCGTGGTGGTCGCGAGCGCCACGGGCTCGACCGCCTACGCCCTCTCCTGCGGCGGCCCCATCGTCGAGCCGCATCTTCCGGTATTCGTCCTCGCGACCATCTGCCCGCACACTCTTTCCAACCGCCCCATCGTCGTATCCGCAAGCTCCAACATCGAGATCCGGCTCCTCGAACGGCATGACCGGCACGCCCAGCTGGTGTGCGACGGCGCAGTGCTCGGCGCAATCACGCCGGGTGACCGCTTGAGCGTCAAACAAGCGCGCGAGCGCGTCACTCTGCTGCATCCCGTCGGCCACGACTACTATCGTGTGCTGCGCTCCAAGCTGCATTGGGGCCATGGCAGTCACGACCACTCGCGCTAGGCACCCATGCTCACTTCGCTGCAGATCCGTGACTTCGCCATCATCGATGCCATCGAGATCGAATGGCGCCCGGGGCTCACCGTGCTCACCGGCGAGACCGGCGCCGGCAAGTCCATCGTCGTCGATGCGCTGCAGCTCCTCGCCGGCGGCCGCGCCGGCGCCGAGGTCGTGCGCCACGGCGCCGAGCGCGCCGAGGTCACGGCCACCTTCGACGTCGTGCAAGGTCCGCGCGAGCTCAAGCGCTGGCTGGAAGAGCAATCGATCAGCTGCGAGGCAGAGCTTGCCATTCGGCGCATCGTCGGCAGCGACGGCCGCACGCGCGCCTATTTGAACGGCCAGGCCGCCCCCCTGCAGCTCCTGCGCGAGGTCGGCCACATCCTCATCGACATTCACGGCCAGCACGAATTTCAGTCGCTGGTGCGTGCAAGCTCGCAGCGCGAGCTCCTCGATGGCTACGGCCGGCTCGAGTCGCTCGCCGCGCAGGTCGGCATCGCGCACCGCGTGTGGATCGAGATCCTGAATCGAACCCTCGCATTGGAAGGCCGGGCGCACGAGCGCGAGTCGCGCATCGAGCTCTTGCAGCATCACGCGCGTGAGCTGCAGGCGCTGCAGCTCGGGCCCGCCGAGTTCGAGGAGCTCACGCAGGAGAGTGCGCGCCTTGCGAACCACGGGCGCCTCGCCGCAGGCGCGCAGTCCGCTCTGCAGCAGCTCTTCGAGGAGGACGGCGGCAGCGCCCATGCGGGCGTCAGCCGCGCGCTGCAGGCTCTGAAGAGTCTCGCGTCGCTCGATGCGCGGCTCGCCTCCGCCGCCGCCCTGGTGGACGAGGCCGGCATCCAGATCCGCGAGGCAGCGCGCGAGCTGCAGCATTATCTCGACGGCCTGGATGTCGACACCGGCCGGCAGGAATTCGTGGAAGGGCGTCTCGCCGCCATCGAGGAGCTCGCGCGCAAGCATCGGGTCACGCCGGCCGAGCTGTCCGAGCGCACCCGCACCCTCGGCGAGGAACTTGAGGCGCTCGAGCACGCCGACACGGATCTTGCGGGCCTGAGAAAGGATCAGGCCGCGGCGCTTGTAAACTACCGCACTCTCGCCCAGCAGCTCTCGGCGCGGCGCTCGACCGCCGCCCGGCAGCTCGCCAAGGACATCACGCTGCGCATGCAATCGCTCGGCATGACGGGCGGGCGCTTTCAGGTCGAGATCACTCCCCTCACCGAAGCCGAGCCTGCCGTACACGGCCTCGACCAGATCGAATTTCGCGTGACCGCCAATCCCGGGCAGCCGCTGCGGCCGCTCGCCAAGGTCGCCTCGGGCGGGGAACTCTCGCGCCTGTCGCTCGCCGTGCAGGTGTCGTGCGCCGCGCGCGATGCGCGCTGCATGATTTTTGATGAGGTCGACGCGGGCATCGGCGGCGCCGTCGCGGAGATCGTCGGCCGCGAACTGCGCGCGCTCGGCGAGCGCGGCCAGGTCATCTGCGTCACGCATCTGCCGCAGGTGGCCTCCCAGGGCCATCAGCATTTGCGCGTGACCAAGCTGAGCGACGGTCGCACCACGCGCACGCAGCTTGCGCAGCTTTCGCCGGCGGAGCGCGTCGATGAGCTCGCGCGCATGTTAGGAGGCGTGGAAGTGACCGCCAAGGCGCGCGAGCATGCCGGCGAGATGCTGCGGGCCGCAGCGCCTGCCGCGCCCGCGGCGAGCACGCCAGCCAAGCGGCGCAGCTAGCCTAGGTGACCTTCTTTCTGTACGGACACGGACTCTTCCTGCAGTGGCCGTAGAGGATGAGCGAGTGCTCGCGGATCTCGAAGCCCAGGCGCCGCGCGACCGCCGTCTGCCGCGCCTCGATGCCCTCTTCGGTAAATTCCTCCACCCGTCCGCAGTCGAGGCACACGATATGATCGTGGTGCGTTCCTTCATTCAGTTCGAAGACCGCCATGCCGTCCTCGAAATGATGCCGCGTCACGAGGCTTGCGGCCTCGAACTGGGTCAACACGCGATAGACGGTCGCAAGGCCGATGTCCTCGTTCGACTCGAGGAGGCTTCTATAGATGTCCTCCGCCGAGAGGTGCCGGGTAGTGCTGCGCTCCAGGATCTCCAGAATCTTCAGCCGCGGCAGCGTGACCTTGAGACCCGCCTTGCGAAGATCCTTGCCTTCCATCCGCCACTCTCTCCGCCAGTACGGCCAAAACGAGGCAGCCCAGTGCGCCGTGTATGATACGGGACGCATTATCCCCCATTGGACTCGCATGCGCCTACGAGAAGCCTGTCGAACGACCGCACGGCCGCTGAGCCTCGTGATCACGCTCCTCGCCGCGTGCCTCATGCAGGGCGGCTGCGTCTATCGCATGGCCATTCAACAGGGCAATTTCCTCGAGCCACGGCTGGTGGACAAGCTTGAGATCGGCATGACCCGCGCCCAGGTGCGCTACCTCCTCGGCACGCCGATGGTGCCGGCTACTTTTGACGCCGACCGCTGGGACTATCTTTACTACCTAAGGAAGGGCCGCGTTCACGCACCCGTGCACCGCAGGCTCACGGTCTACTTCGCAGCGGACAAGGTGGCGCGCGTCGAAAAGGAAGGCGGCGACGCCGCCCCCGTCACCGATCCGGAAACGCCGGTTCCGGCCGCGCCGCCGCGCTCGGGCGCCTAGGCGCGCCGCGCCGCCAGGCGCGCCTGCCGCACACGCTCGCGGCGCTCCGCGCGCGGATCGCGCGGCAAGGCGCGGTAGAGTTCGATGCGGTCGCCCTCCGCTGGCAAGTCGGTACGCGCGCGCAGCACGCCGAAAATGCCGACCGGCGCGTCGTCCCAGGGCACATCCAGCAGCGGCGCCTGCGCGCGCGCGGCCGCGATCGCATCCTGGATGCTCGCGCTCGCGCCAAGCTGCACGCTCCACAGGTGCTGCCGCTCGGTAGTCGCGTAGGCAACGAGGCAGCGCTTCACCGCAGGAGGATTCATGCGCGAGTCCCGCGCGCCCGTGCGACGAAGGCATCCATGAGTTCGCCCACTGTCTGCGCGAAGAGCGGCTCGAAGATCACCGCGGACAACGAATTTGAGAATGCGAAACGCATGCTCAAGTCGACGCGACAGCCCGCATCGGCAATGGGCGTCAATAACCACTCGCCCCACAGCGTGCGAAATGGCCCGCGCACGAGATTCATCGTCACGCGCCGATCGGGCTCGAGCTCATTGCGGGTGGTGAACTGCGTGCGCAGCGCGCCGCGGCGCACCCCGAGTGTGGCCACGATCTCGCGCTCGGTGCGTGAATCGATCCGCGCCAAGGTGCAGCCGGGGACAAACTCCGGGTAGCGCTCGATATCGCTGATGAGCGCAAAGAGTCGCGCCGCCGACTGCGCGAGGAGTGCCGAACGCTTGAATTCCCGCATCCCTGGAATCCTAAAGGAAATCCGCGCCAAATTCGCCGCAGCGCTCGCGCGCCTGCGGCCAAGCACCGATAATGCGATGCGCCCTGACCCAGCGGATCCGACTCGCGCACGCATAATGCGAAGAGCAGCATGAGACTTTCACTTCGGATTCTATGCGCCGCCATCGCGGCGACACTCGTCCTCGGGTGCGAGGCAAGCGTCGCAGGCGACCTCGTGATCCACGCAGGCGTGCTCCTGGATGGCGTCAGCTCGAAGCCACAGCAGCGGATGTCGATACTGGTGCACGACGACAGGATCGTCGCCGTGCAGGCGGGCTTCCAAGCGCCCGACGGCGCGCAGGTCATCGATCTTTCGGACGCCACCGTGATGCCGGGTTTCATTGATTGCCATGTGCACATCTCGGCGCGGCTTCCGGACCGCGCGAACGCAACCGAACAGTGGTTGACGCACAGCGACCTCGACCGTGCCTTCGACGCTGCCGTCTTCGTGCGGCAGATGCTGCAGCAGGGCTTCACGAGCGCGCGCGACGTGGGCGGCGGAGACGAGACGGTAGCGATTCGCAACGCCATCAATGACGGTAAGGTCCCCGGGCCACGGCTGTGGGTGTCGCTCGAGCCGCTCGGCCCGACGGCCGGACATGGCGACCCGCGCAATGGGCTCGATAAAGACCTATCGCACCCCAACTGGCGAAACGGCATCGTAGACAGTGCGCAGGAAGCGCGCCTGCGCGTGCGCGAGCACAAACGCCGCGGCGCCAACCTCATCAAGCTCATGCCCTCGGGTGGCATCGCATCCACGGGGGATGATCCCAATCAGCAGCTCATGAGCGATGAGGAAATGCGCGCGGCGGTCGAGACGGCGCATGCATTGGGCATGAAGGTTGCGGCCCATCTGTATCCGGCGGGCGCGATTGAAAACGCAGTGCGCGCCGGTGTCGACTCGGTCGAACATGGATCGTTCGCAACCGCGCAGACTTTTGCTCTCATGAAGGCGCACGGCACTTACCTTGTGCCGACGCTCACGGTGTACGAGATCTTCTATGTCACCGCACGCGACCAGCCGCAGTTACTGACACCGGGAACTACTGCAAAGGAGCTCGCTAACGATCTCCTGCCCAAGCGCAATTTGCCGCTCGCAGTGAAGTCAGGCGTGAAGATTGCCTACGGCACCGATATTGGCGGAGGCGATCACACGCAGGAGTTTACCTTGCTGACCGCCAACGGCCTGCAACCCGGCGAGGCGCTGTTCGCGGCAACGCGCAACGCAGCCGAGCTCATCGGCGCCGCGGATCGGATCGGCTCGATTCAGGCGGGCCGCTACGCCGACATCGTCGCAACCGCCGGAGATCCTCTGAGTGACCCCGCGCGCTTCCGCCACGTGCACTTTGTCATGAAGGGCGGTGTCATTTTTCGGCGCGCGGGAGCGCCAGCGCCGATCAGAGATCCATCGGACCCGGCTGACTGAAGCGCGCCAAGAGCGCGCGCGCCCCGCACACCGTGACCGGCGCGGCGGGCGGGAAACTGCCGCCCCGGTACGATTTCGCTAGCAGCATCAAAGAATCGGATCGGGCAATTCCGCGGTTCCGCTCGCTGCGCGACGCCGCATTCTTCGCGCCGCTGCACAACGCCACCACAAGCGACCGCCCCGCTGCGTCGCAAACGGTACAATCGTGCACCGCGTTTAAACCCCCGCTCATGACCCAGACCACTCCCACGCCGCGCCTCATCGCCGAGAACCGCAAGGCGCGCTTCAATTACTTCATCGAAGAGCGCTACGAGGCGGGCCTTGCGCTCGAGGGCTGGGAGGTCAAGGCCATGCGCGCGGGACGCGCGCAGCTTGCCGAAGCCTACGTGTACCTGCGCGCGGGCGAAGCCTTCCTGATTGGCGCGCATCTTTCGCCGCTGCGCTCCACGTCGACTCACATCACGCCCGACCCCGTGCGCACCCGCAAGCTGTTGCTGAAGAGAAGCGAGCTGCAGTCGCTCATCGGCTCGGTTGAGCGCCGCGGCTACACGCTGGTGCCGCTCGAGCTTTATTGGAAGGCGGGCCGCGCGAAGCTCTCGGTTGGCCTTGCCAAGGGCAAGAAACAGCACGACAAGCGCGCGGTCGAGAAGGACCGGGACTGGGAGCGCAACAAGGCCCGCATACTGCGCGGACGCTAGCTCCTCGGCGTCATATGGCATGCGGCGCGGCTGTCTTTGCGCATAGGAGGCCTATGGCGGCCCTGGCGTCGAAACATGGCGCCGTCTGCACCGTCTGGGCTATGCTCAGCATGACCTTTGGGGGCGACCGGATTTGACGTGGGTCGCGAAACTTCAGTGGCGTTTCCGAGGTGCAGTGGTCCTCGTAAAACACTTCTGCAAACTTATAGTTGCCAACGACAGTAACTACGCCTTAGCTGCCTAAACGCAGCTAACCTCTGACCGCCTCGGGCCTATACGAACGAATCAGGGGTCGCGCTTATAGGATCGAAAGCCGGTGTGCGACGGGCCGGTTTTTTAAGAGTCACCGTCTGCTGGCGTTGCGTCTTCCCTGCTGCTCGGGTAGCGCCGCGTGAGAATCAAAGAGACAGCTACGTACGTAGAAGCTGAAGCGTAGGGCTTGCGGACGGGGGTTCGATCAATGGTCGCGTCGGCCCGCAAGGGCCGGATGAAAACGGAGCTCACATCGGTGAAACCTGACGGCACCGTCCAGTGACGGTGGCATGGCAACGCCGAGGGGTAGGAAGAGGGCCAACTTCAGGCCTGCCCTGTAGAGACTCATAGACTCGCCGAGAATGCCCGGGGTTCAGGGCGAGCACTAGGATCAGGCAGGAACACAAGCTCCTGCCGGATAACACGCTCCGCATGCTTGCCGGATGGCCGGCGAGGATGAAGGCATAGTCCAGGCCGCAGTGAAAGCTGCGGGTCAACTGTCCCCCCGCCTCCACCATCTTTCGTTTCCCGGCCCATGAGGGCCGGGGAGCGCGGATGCACTGGGTATCAAACACCTCGCTATTGGCTCGGCTAGCGCCCTCACTCTTCCAGAGCTTTCTCCATTCGGTAATTGATGAACTCTTGGCCGCGCGTCGAAACCAACTGTGGGGCGCGCATGCGAAATCCGCGATGCTCGAAGAACGGGCGTGCGGTAATGCTCGACTCGGTGAAGAGCCGAGTGAGTCCCTGCTGCCGTGCAGCAGACTCAATGCGTGAGAGCAGCGCCGCGCCGATACCCTCACGCTGATGCTGTGGGTGGACATACAACATGTCGAGGTGGCCGTCGGGCTCCAAGTCGCAGAATCCGACGAGCGTGGCATCGATCTGCGCGACGAAAGTGTTTTTTTGGCGCAACGCAATGGCCACGCATTGACATCAATATCATCGGGTGCCCAGGCGGTCACTTGCGCCAGCGTATAATCGCGCCGGGCTACGACACGCACGGAACTACGGAAGATATCAACCAGCGCATTGGCGTCGTCAGTTTCGAATGCGCGAATGCGCACTGGCGTCGGCTCTGTCATGCGGACCTGACAAGGTAATTGCGGGCGCAAGTCGCTCCGATGACGAAGGTGGCTATCCCATTTTCCGAAGTTGCGGCTCGTTCAGATACGCGCTGCCAAGCAATTACGGCTCAAACCCGATCCAGTTTGCGCGGGCGCATTGGCGGCGTCAGCGCCCGCGGCCGCCGTCGAGCGACAGGAGCGGCGCGTAGAGTTCGGGCCTGCGATCGCGGAACACGAACCAGTTGTTGCGCTGCTGCGCAAGAGCGGTGAGATCGAAGCTCGCGGTCAGCACGGCATCGCCTTCCTCGGGCGCCTCGGCGACCTTGCCGCCGGTGGCATCGGCGATGAATGACGAGCCGTAAAACCGGATGTAGAGGCCTTCCGGATTCTGCAACGAGCGCTCCAGGCCGTAGCGGTTCGCCGCGATCAGCGGCACGAGATTGGCCGCAGCCTGACCCTGCTGCGCCCGCTGCCAATGCTCGCGCGAATTCACGGCGAGCGCCGGCGGCGGCTCGCTGCCAATCGCGGTCGGAAAGAAGAAGAGCTCCGCCCCCAGGAGCGCCATCACCCGCGCCGTCTCGGGAAACCATTGATCCCAGCAGATGCCGACGCCGATGCGCGCAAAACGCGTATCCCAGACTTTGAACCCGGTATCGCCGGGGCTGAAGTAGTTCTTCTCCTGATATCCCGGGCCGTTGGGGATATGCGCTTTGCGGTATATCCCCAAGACCGCGCCGTCGGCGTCGACGATGGCGACGGAATTGAAGAACGCGCGCCCGGCGCTTTCGAAGAAGCTCACCGGCAGGACGACTTTCAACTCGCGCGCCAGCGCGCGAAAGTGCTGCACCGCGCGGCTCGCATCGACGCTGCGCGCGAGCTGCAGATGGCGCACATCCTGTTCGATGCAGAAGTACGGCGTCTCAAAGAGCTCGGGTAGGAGAATGATCTGCGCCCCGGCACGGGCTGCGGCTCGCACGGCCGCATCGGCCTTGGCGATATTGTCGGCAGCGTTCCAGTCGCAGGAGAACTGCAGCGCGGCGACGCTTACCGGACGCGGCTCGGCAAGAAAATGCTCAGGCTCCAACGGCCACCCCCGCTCCCAGTCAGTGCAGCAAGCGCTTGTCCTCAGACGCGCCGAGGCCCGGAAAGAGTGCCTGATCCAGCGCCTGTACGTAAGTGGAGACTTCAGCAGGACCGGGTACCAGGATGCGCCCGTTGATCAGGACATTCGGCGTCGCCATGACACCCAGGCCGTGGAGGCGCTTCTCCTCCGCGTCGATGAGATCTGCGCCGGCGCGCGGGTCATTGAATGCGGCGAGCGTCGCCTCTGCGAGGCCGCGCGAGCGCCCAAGCTCGGTGAGCACCCCGTGATCGCCGATATCCTCGCCGCGCTCGAAAAACGCGCTGAAGAGCGCATCCACGAGCGCCCCATGGGCGCCTTCGTGCTCGGCGAGCTTCACCAGGCGGTGCGCCTCGCGGGTGTCGGGCACGCTGCCCAGGCGCGCGAAGTCAAAATGAATGCCCAGGTCGAGCCCAGCCTGGGCCAGGGTCTCTTGCGCCAAGTCAACGCTTACGCCCGGGGGAAGGCGGGTCGCCAGATGGTCGCGCCAGGCGGCCGAGGCGGGCGGCACTTCGGCCTTGATGCGCAAGCCATGCCAGCGCAATGCCGGCACGGGGATGCCGTAGATGCTGTCGAGAGCACGCTCGAGCTTGCGCTTGCCGAGGAAGGACCAAGGACAGGCGAAATCCGCGATTAAGTCAAATTCGAGCGGCGGCCGGGCGACACTCGATGTCACAACTTGCGTATCCATGGCGTCTATCTGGAGCGACGACGCGGAAAAATCAAGCCGAGCGGACTGGGGCTTGTGCCCCCCGCGACGCAAGTCCCATCTGCTCGCTGATGCGCATCGCGGTCTCGAGCGCCCGCAGGCCGGCCGCGCCATTGACGATGGGCTCCCGGCCGCTGCGCACGCACTCAAGGAAGGAGTCGATCTCCTCCTTCAGGGCATCGCCCTGCTCGAAGCTGCGCTCGTCGATGATGACCGGCAGTTGTCCCGGCTCGAGCGGCCCGGGTCGCTTCTTGATGACCGTGAGGATCTTCTGCTGCAGATCGATCGACAGATACGCCTCATCCTCGAACACCCGCAATTTGCGCTCGGTCTTCATGCTGACGCGACTCGCCGTGGCGTTGGCGACGCAGCCGTTCTCGAAGCGGATGCGCGCATTGGCGATATCGATCTCATCGGAAAACACCGCGGTGCCGATCGCATCGACCGCCGCGACCGGCACGCCGACGATGGTCTGCACGATATCGATGTCGTGAATCATGAGATCCAGCACCACATTCACGTCCGTGCCGCGCTCGCGGTAGGGCGCGAGGCGGTGACACTCGATGAAGCGCGGCGCCTTCAAATAGGGCTCCGCCGCGCGGATCGCCGCGTTGAAGCGCTCAAGGTGGCCCACCTGCAGCACTTTCGAGTGCGCGCGCGCAAGCTCGATGAGCTGCCGTGCCTCCGCGGCCGTCTCGGTCACCGGCTTCTCGACAAGCACGTGGGCGCGGGCCGAGAGAAAATCGCGCGCGATTGCAAAGTGCGTAGGCGTCGGCGTCACGACGCTGACCACGTCAACGTGTCCCAGGAGTTCGCGGTAGTCCTCGAGCACCCGGCAGGAGAATTCACGCGCCGCCGCTTCGCGTGCCGCCGCGCGCACATCCACCAGCGCCACGAGTTCGCAGGCCGCAGCCGTCGCGTACTTCTGGGCGTGGAAACGCCCGAGATATCCCACACCGATGACTGCGGCTCTGATTTTCTCCATGGCGGCGCTATTATGCCCGGCGGCACACGAGGAACTCTTGCATTGGAATCCACAGCGTCCGACTCCGACCTGCCTGAGGATGAAGTGCCCGAGAGCCGCCGGCGCCTGCGCCGCGAGCTTCTGATCCTCGCCGCCGCCGGTGTCGTCGGCTTTCTCATCGTGCCCCTGCTCATCTGGACAGTGGGCCACTCGGCACTGGGGGCGTACAGCCACGGCGGCCCCGGCCGGCTGCTCGCGGACTTCATGAGCGGCCTCGCTCACGGTTCGCCCATCTACTGGGCGGTGGCGCTCGGCCCCTACGCGCTCACGCTGCTCGCCCGGTTCCTGTACGCCCAGGCACGCGGCCGGCGCTGAAGCCTGCGGCTCCCGGGCCCCGGCCGGGGAACTGCCCCCGTCTGCACGGCTCTAACCAGAAGCCTCTATACTCAGGGCCAGTACAGCCGTACGGCGAGTGCGAGGAACGCGATCAGCGCCACGTGGCTGGCGAAGCGCCAACGCCGCTCGCGCAGCTCCCCGTAAAAGCTCGCGGCGGAAGCCGCGGAGATCAGCGTGAAGACGGCGACGCCGCGCGCGAGGGGCACACGCTCCGGTGCGAAGCGGGCGGCGCTGTCAGAGAGGAAGAGGAAGACCACCCAGGTCAGGATGAGGCCGACGGCGATCGAGACTGCCGAGCCCATCACGATTCCGAGCAGTACTGCGAGTGGGCGCATGAGACTTGGGTGCAAGATGATCCGGCCGCGGCGCCGCACGCGCACTTGATGGTGCGCACCGGTCGCTCTAGCCTTGCAAGATTGCAGTGTACCGAAAAATGCGGGTGACATACGTGATGCGAAAACCCCTGCGGCGTTTTTCCGCCTGGATTGCAGCCCTGGTGCTGACCGCGACGGCGCTCGCCGTGGTGAGCGCAACGCCCGCTCCGGCGGCGAGCGCGCTCCTGCCCCCGGGCGCTGTCGCGCCCACCGACAACCAGCGCGCGATCGCGCGCAAAGTCGGGGCGATTCTCGAGCAGTACCATTACCGCCACGCAACCATCGACGGGCACTTCTCAAGCCAGGTCTACGATCGCTACCTCGATTTTCTTGACGGCCAGCGCAGCTACTTCCTCGCCAGCGACGTCGCCGAGTTCGAGCCGTGGCGCATGCGCTTCGACGACATGATTCACACCGGCGAGAT
>Ga0302181_10000343_pt1 | contig 40384 bp, 37 predicted proteins | sample I_Palsa_E3_3_FD_198786 | JGI IMG/M metagenome (GOLD analysis project Ga0302181, IMG submission 198786) | Peat permafrost microbial communities from Stordalen Mire near Abisko, Sweden - I_Palsa_E3_3 | ecosystem: Environmental > Terrestrial > Soil > Palsa > Peat permafrost | place: Sweden...
ACAGGTCGAACAGGCCCGCCGCCCGCCGCACCGCGAGATGCTCGGCCGTCTCGCTGCCGTACCGAAGCGGCATCTGCCAGCCGGCGAAGGAGGTCATCGTGGCCCCGAGCCGCTCATGGATCACATGTAGCGGCGTCTGCCTAGGCGGTTCCCCTGATGATGTCACCTGCGAATGGTATTCCGGAACCATGGACCTTCTCACTGAGCCCCAGATCATCGCCGAACTTCCCGCCGTCCCGGCCTGGACCCGCGACGGCGACTCGATCAGCACCGTCACCGAGCGCGCCGACTTCCGCGACGCTCTGCTTTACGTCGGGGCCGTCGCCTACCTGGCGGAGAGCGCCAACCATCATCCCGACATCGCCATCGCATGGAACCGAGTCACGCTGACCCTGAGCACGCACTCGGCCGGTGGCCTGACCGCCGCCGACTTTGCCCTGGCCCGCCAGATCTCGGCGCTCACCTCATAACGCGGCGGCCCCGGCTCCCATCTGGGATTTCAGCAGCTACACCCTGGAAGCCGACACCGCGGCGGTCTAGAGCAAGACGCCAGGGGACGCCGCGTACCTGGCCGCCGACAAGGCGCTGGCCGGGCTGGAACGCGCCCGGGACGCGCTCGCGCTGCGGATCAAGGGCGAGCTGGAAGCAGCGGCGTTCGAGGACACTCCGATCGCGGGCGCTCCGCTCCAGACCTTTCGGCTGCCGGGCCGTTATCAACGCTGCGCACACCCTGGCCAACCACGTCTGACGGGTCGCGGGCCGCCGCCCTCCCATGGGCGGCGGCCCGCGATAAGGCCCGGCAGTGCGACGAGGCTGTCAGGGCAGCGGCGCGGACGTGCCGCCAGTAGCGGACAATGGACCGGTGGAATCCACGCAGACTGTCCTACCCGGCCGGGCCCCCCAGAGCCCCGAGGACTCGGCACCTCGCGAGGTCGTGATCCTCGGCTCGACCGGCTCGATCGGCACCCAGGCGCTCGACATCATCAGGCGTAACCCGGCCCGATTCCGGGTGGTGGCCCTGGCCGCCGGCGGCGGCCACCCGGACCTGCTGGCCCACCAGGCGGCCGAGTTCGGGGTGGCCGCGGTCGCCGTCGCCGACCCGGCCGCCGTACCCGCGGTCCAAGCCGCCCTCCCGGCCGGCGTAGCTGAGGTGCTGGCCGGGGCGGAGGCGGTCTGCGAGCTGGCCGGGTGGCCGTGTGACGTGGTGCTCAACGGCGTGACCGGGGCGGCCGGGCTGCGGGCGACGCTCGCGGCCCTCGACGCCGGCCGGGTGCTGGCCCTGGCCAACAAGGAGTCGCTGATCATCGGCGGGTCGCTGGTGACCAGCCGGGCCAAGCCCGGGCAGATCGTGCCGGTGGACTCCGAGCACTCCACGATCGCGCAGTGCCTGCGGGCCGGACGCGCCGACGAGGTGCGCAGGCTCGTGCTGACCGCGAGCGGCGGGCCCTTCCGCGGCTGGCACCGTGACCGGCTGGAGGCCGTCACCCCGGAACAGGCCCTGGCCCATCCCACCTGGAACATGGGCCCGCTGGTCACCATCAATTCCGCGACGCTGGTGAACAAGGGCCTCGAGGTGATCGAGGCCCACCTGCTGTTCGGCTTTTCCCTGGACCGGATCGACGTGGTGGTACACCCGCAGTCGATCGTGCATTCCATGGTGGAGTTCTCCGACGGCGCGACCATTATCCAGGCCTCTCCGCCGGACATGCGGCTGCCGATCTCACTGGGTATGGCCTGGCCGGACCGGGTGCCCGAGGCCGCGCCCGGGCTGGACTGGTCGGCGGCGGCCAGCTGGACGTTCGAGCCGCTCGATGACACTGCCTTCCCCGCGGTCGCCCTGGCCCGCGAGGCGGCCACGGCGGGCGGCACCGCGCCGGCCGTCTACAATGCCGCCAACGAGGCCTGCGTAGCGGACTTTCTGGCGGCCCGGATCAGCTTCCCCCGCATCGTCGACACCGTGGCCCGGATAGTCTCTGAACATGACGTTGCGCGCACGGCCGTGACGAACGTGGCCGACGTACTGGCCGTCGACGACTGGGCCAGGCGGCGGGCACGTGAGCTGAACCCGTAAAACCTCCCGGTAAGGGACGATTAGAAGGGGACGACCGGATGGACCTGCTTGGCTGGGTCATCTTCATCGTCGCCCTGCTCTTGTCCGTGATGCTGCACGAGACCGGGCACTTCGTGATGGCCAAGAGGTTCGGCATGAAGTGCACCCGTTACTTCGTCGGCTTCGGGCCGACGATCTGGTCCACCTGGCGAGGCGAGACCGAGTACGGGATCAAGGCCCTGCCGTTCGGCGGTTTCGTCAAGATCATCGGAATGCACTCGCTCGACGACGTGGAGGATCCGGCCGATGAGCCGCGGTCGTTCCGCCGCCAGCCGGCCTGGCAGCGGATCATCGTGCTCTGCGCCGGCTCGTTCATGCACTTCGTGCTGGCCTTCCTGCTGATCGCCGGGCTGGCCATCGGCATCGGCATCGAAAACGACAACACTACCCAGCTGGGCACGATCAGCGCCTGCGTGGCCGCGAACACCACCCAGCTGGACAACGCCACCTGCACCGCGGCCGACAAGGATTCTCCGGCCAAGCTGGCCGGGCTGCGGGTCGGTGACACGATAACGGCCTTCGACGGCAAGCCGGTGAGCACCTGGACGCAGCTGGGCAACCTGATCCGCGAGGCCCCGGCCGGGTCGGCCGCGACCATTACCGTGCGCCGCGACGGCAAGACCGTGACGATGCACACCACGCTGGCCGCCGTCAGCGGCCGCAGCGGCGCCTACCTGGGCGTGGCGCCTGCCGTGGTGTTCCAGACGGCGAGCCCGTTCCGCGCCGTGACCTACGCGGGTTCGTTGTTCGGCCAGGTCGTGGTCGGCTCGGCCGAGGCGGTCGCGGCCCTGCCGGCCGCGCTGCCCAAGGATTTCGGCAAGAACCGGGGCGATACGACCGGCGGGCAGGTCACCAGCGTGGTCGGCGCGGCCGAGGCCACCGGGCAATTGGTGGCGGCCAATTACGGCTGGCAGTACAAGGTCAGCTTCGTGCTGCTGCTGATCGCGTCCTTGAACATCTTCGTCGGCGCGTTCAACATGCTCCCGCTGCTGCCGCTGGACGGCGGCCACGTCGCCGTGGTCATCTGGGAGCGGATCCGGGCCTGGTTCGCGCAGCTGCGCGGACGCCCCGACCCCGGCATGGTGGACATGGCCAAGCTGCTTCCGGTCAGCTTCAGCATCTTCATGGTGGTGATGGTCTTCGGCGTGATCCTGATCCTGGCAGACATCGTGAACCCGCTGAATATCGCAGGTTAATTCCCGGGGTGTTACCCGACGCGCCCGTCAGCGTCGGGCTCCATCCGGTCCCCGGGTGGTGGAACAATGGTCGGGGTACAGGATTCGGGAGTGCCAGCCGAGCCTAGAGAGCGTCAACGGAACGGATGGGGGCTATGAGTACTGACCTGGGGATGCCGCAAGCACCTCCCGCGCCGCTAGCTGAGCGCCGGCTGTCCCGCCAGATCATGGTGGGTTCGGTGCCGGTGGGTGGCGGAGCGCCGGTGTCGGTGCAGTCGATGACGACCACGCTGACCGCCAACGTGAACGCTACGCTGCAGCAGATCGCCGAGCTGACCGCCTCAGGCTGCCAGATCGTCCGGGTCGCGGTCCCGTCCCAGGACGACGCCGACGCGCTGCCCGCCATCGCGAAGAAGTCGCAGATCCCGGTGATCGCCGACATCCACTTCCAGCCCAAGTACGTGTTCGCGGCGATCGACGCCGGGTGCGCGGCGGTCCGGGTGAACCCGGGCAACATCAAGCAGTTCGACGACAAGATCGCCGAGATCGCCCGCGCGGCCACAGACGCCGGGATCCCGATCAGGATCGGCGTCAACGCGGGCTCGCTGGACAAGCGACTGCTGGCCAAGTATGGCAAGGCGACCCCCGAGGCGCTGGTGGAGTCGGCGCTGTGGGAGTGCTCGCTGTTTGAGGAGCACGGGTTCCGCGACATCAAGATCTCGGTGAAGCACCACGACCCGGTGGTGATGATCAACGCCTACCGGCAGCTCGCCCGCCAGTGTGACTACCCGCTGCACCTCGGGGTGACCGAGGCCGGGCCGACCTTCCAGGGTACGGTCAAGTCCGCGGTCGCGTTCGGCGCCCTGCTGGCCGAAGGCATCGGGGACACGATCCGGGTCTCCCTGTCCGCGCCGCCGGTGGAGGAAGTAAAGGTCGGCATCTCGATCCTGGAGTCGCTCGGCATGCGCCAGCGCCGCCTGGAGATCGTGTCCTGCCCGTCCTGCGGCCGGGCTCAGGTCGACGTGTACAAGCTCGCGGAAGAGGTTACCGCCGGGCTGGAGGGCATGGAGGTCCCGCTGCGGGTCGCGGTCATGGGCTGCGTGGTCAACGGCCCGGGCGAAGCCCGCGAGGCGGACCTGGGCGTCGCCTCGGGCAACGGCAAGGGCCAGATCTTCGTCCGCGGCAAGGTGATCGCCACCGTGCCGGAGTCCGCCATCGTCGAGACGCTGATCGAGGAGGCCATGCGCCTCGCCGAGGACGGCGCCGTCGCCGAAGGCGACGAGGGCAAGCCGGTCGTCACGGCCTACTGAGGCTGGCCGCCATGCTCTCTGCCGTCATGTTCTGGGCGAAGATCACCTCGCCGACCTGATCGGCCACCTGGGCCCGGGCGTCGGCCGCCAGCATGTCGTCGGTGATGAGCACGTCCACCTCGTCCAGGTCGGCGAACGAGCTCAGGCTGACCAGGCCCCACTTGGTGTGATCGGCCAGCACCACGACGCGGCGCGCGACCCGGATGAAGGTCCGGTTGGTCTCGGCCTCCGCCAGGTTTGGTGTGGTCAGCCCGGCCTGGGCGTCGAAGCCGTAGCAGCCGAGGAAGAGCAGGTCGAAGTGGAGCGACCGGATGGTCAGGTCGGCGATCGGGCCGACTAGCGCGTCCGAGGCAGTACGGACCCCGCCGGTCAGCACCACCGGGTCGGCCATGCCGTCTAGCCCTCGCGTCCCGCTGAACACGTTGGTCACCCGCAGCGAGTTCGTGACGATGGTGAGCCCGGGCACGTCGAGCAGGCACTGAGCCAGCGCGAACGTGGTCGTCCCGGCGGCCAGCGCGATCGCGGTGCCCGGCCGGACCAGGTCCGCGCCGGCGCGGGCGATCGCGGTTTTCTCCGGCCGCTCGAGCACCAGCTTGGCCTCGAAGCCCGGGTCGTGGCTGGCGGGCGTCCCCGGCAGGACCGCGCCGCCGTGAACCTTCTCCACCAGGCCATCCCGGGCGAGCACCTCGAGGTCCCGGCGGATGGTCATGTCCGAAACGCCGAGCCGCTGAGTAAGATCGCTGACCCGGGCGCTGCCGTCGCTCCTGACGGCCTGCAGGATGAGCGACTGGCGGTGTCTGGCTAGCATCCGTGCGTCCCCTCCTTCTCGTCCTTCTCGCGGACGGCGCCGGGGCCGGCGGAGGCCCCGGACTGCGCCATCCGTCCATGATGAGACGTTTGCCCTCGATGTTCGGTTCCGGGCATCGATGTCCTAAGCAGCGGATTTCCAGGCGGCGGTCCGCCCTCCAGGTAGGCGGCGGTCCGCCCTCCAGGTAGGCGGCGGTCCGCCCTCCAGGTAGGCGGCGGCCTGCCTCCCAGGCAGGCCGTGTCGATGGTGTTTCGCGTTCGTTGCCGTTTAGTGACTTGTTAGCGTTAACATCGACAAACGTGCTCCTGGCCGTGATGGGTTGATCACTCTGGTACGGACGAGGTCGTGGTTACATTGGGTTACCTGTGAGGCTGAATCTGTATGGCCACGGGGAAATAACCGGAACGGGCTGTCGGCCGGAACGGCGAGGGGGGATGCGGCAGACCGAGGATCGCGGCAGCGATCGCCTTTTGCTCGGCGGGCATGGCCGGACTCATGCCAAGGCTGATATCGAAACGGGCTCATTTCGTATCGGGCCTGCGCGGAGGCTTGACAGTGATCATGAACGGCCCTAGCGTCGGCCACGGATCGCCCGGCGGCAGCGAATACCGGTCGCAATATGACAACGGTGCGGTTACGCCAGGCGAACTAACGGGGCCGGACAGACGAAACTGTCGTGGCAGACAGACCGCAAAAATGTCTTCACGTTATCTCTCTCGCGACGAAGTCGACGGGACTCGCCGCGCACGCTGCGGGCTTGGCTCGGGAGAGCATCCCGTCCAGGGAAAAATTCCATGGAGGTCCTTTACATGAGGAAAAAGATAGACCCGGTAGTCGACGAAGCGATTGAGACCCTGAACATGAAGGACGGGCCTTCTCGTCGTCGGCTGCTCGAGGGCGCCGGCCTGTTCAGCGCGACGGCGGCCGCCTCGGCGCTTATCGCCGCGTGCAGCAGCTCATCGTCAAGCTCGGCCGGTACGTCGGGAGTGGCGAAAGCGGCCGCGGGCAACTTCCCCACCACGCCCAAGTGGCAATTCACCTTCGTCAACCACGTGACGGACAACTCGTTCTTCACCCCGACTCAGTACGGCTTCGCCGACGCCGCCGCCATCCTCGGCCTCCCGACGCCGCACTGGACAGGTGCCCTGTCCACCCAGCCGACGGTGCCGACCATGCTGTCGGCCTTCAACGACGCGGTCACCGCCGGCTCTCCCGGCATCGCCACCACCGTGGTCGCGGCCACCTCGTTCATCAGCCCGATCAACAGCGCGCTGGCCACGGGCGTCCCGGTGGTCACGTACAACGCGAACGGCTCCTCCAGCAGCCCCACGAACGGCCTGGCCTACATCGGCCAGGACCTGCTCGCGTCCGGCACGGAGGTCGGCACCCGGCTCGCCTCGCTGATGAAGAAGGGCGACACGGCGGTCGGCGTCATCGCGCAGCCCGGCGCGCTGAACATCCAGCCGCGTCTGGACGGCGCGACGGCCGCGCTGCAGGCCGCGGGCATGACCGTCATGTTCGGCTCCAAAGGCTTCGACGGGGGCGCCTCGGCCAGCCAGGAAGCCACCGCGGTCCCCGAGTTCATCCAGTCCCACGGGTCCAAGATCCAGGGCATCTTCGCCGTAGACGGCGGCGACACCGCCCTGCTCGGCTCCTCGCTGCAGAAGAACAACCTGGTGGGCAAGGTGGCGGCGGGCGGCTTCGACCTCGAGCCGCAGACGCTGACCGCGATCTCGGCCGGCCAGATCAGCTTCACCGTCGACCAGTCGCCGTACCTGCAGGGTTTCCTGCCCACGATCTACCTGTACCTGTGGCAGCTGTCCGGCGGGCTGGTGAACCCGGCCACCACCGACACCGGCCTGAAGTTCGTCACCAAGACCAACGCCGGCGCGTACACCTCGCCGGCCACCCGGTTCGAAGGCTCGACCAGCGCACAGAAGTACGAGAAGCACACCGGCGCGATCTCGACCTGATCGCCTGAGCGCGCGACACTGGGAAGTGCAGGTCCGCGGCGATTCACGGACAGCGATGTGACGTGAATCGCCGCGGCACCTGGGTATGACTCCCTGCACACAGGCATCGGGCGAAGTAGCACGATTGGGATGAGTGACGTGAGTGACACTGCAGAACGCAGCCCGGAGATCCTCGGTGCCGCACCAGGCGGGCGAGGCCGCTCCAGGGCTCTCAGCCGAGTCAGCGCCATCTTCCTGAATCAGCGCGAGGCCAGCATCACGGTGATCGCCGTGATCCTGTTCATCTACTTCTGGGCGTCCGGTACCTCGAACTTCTTCAGCCACGGCAGCTTCGTCGACATCGCCCAGTACATGGGCCCCTACGTGATCATCGGCATCGGCCTGGTGCTGCTGATGGTCTGCGGCGAGATCGACCTGTCGGTCGGGTACGTCTGGACGCTGTCCCCGTTCATCATGCACTTCTTCATCGACTCCGGCCTGCCCACCTTCCTCGCCATCGTGATCGCGGTGCTGCTGTGCTCGGTGATCGGGCTGATCAACGGCGTGGTCACCACCATCTTGGGCGTTCCGTCGCTGATCACCACGCTCGGCATGGGCTTCGCAATCTACGGTTACATGCTGACGATCTCCTCGGCGCAGCAGATCAACCTGAACCCTCAGTCGGTGGGCCTGGGCCACTGGTTCGGCTCCGAGGCGTGGTCGGAGATCATCTGGGCGAGCGTCCTCGTCCTGATCTTCAACGTGCTGCTGAGAAGGACCCGGTGGGGCCTGTACACGGTTGCGGTCGGCGGCAACCTGCTCGGCGCGCGGGAATCCGGGATCAAGGTCAACGGGATCAAAATCGGCAACTTCATGATGTGCAGCTCGCTCGGGGCGCTCGCCGGGATCCTGGAAGCCTTCAAGAACGACATCATCGACCCGAGCGCGGGTCAGCTCGCGGTGGTGCTGGTGGCCTTGGCCGGCGCGGTCATCGGCGGCACGGCCATGCTGGGCGGTGTCGGCACGATGATCGGGATGTGGGTGGGCGTGCTGGTGCTCGGCGAACTGCAGGACGGGTTCAACCTGCGCGGCATCAGCTCGGACAAGTACCAGATCATCCTGGGCATCGCGATCCTCGTCTTCATGATCCTCAACACCCGCCTGGGGCGGTTGCGAGGCTCGGGCCGGCTGGCGGGCACCCGCGGGAAGGGTGCTGGCGCTGGCGTCGCCATCGGGCAGATAGCTAAGATAACCAAGCTGTGACGTGGCATATCAGATCAAGTCGGGCCAGATCGAGCACGGAGGCAGCGAAGTGAGCACCCAGCCAGCTGAGCAATTCACCCAGCCGACCGACGACGACATCCTGCGGGTGGAGCACATCTCCAAGCGCTACGGGGCCGTGACCGCGTTGGTCGACGTGAGCCTGCGGCTGGAGCGCGGCGAGGTGCTCGGCCTGATCGGCGACAACGGGGCCGGCAAGTCCACCCTCATCAAGACCATCTGCGGCTTTCAGCAGCCCACCAGCGGGCGGATCATCCTCAACGGCGAGGACGTCACGTTCTCCTCGGTGACAGATGCCCGCGCGCACGGCATCGACGTGGTCTACCAGGACCTCGCCCTGATCAACCAGCTCACCGTGTACCACAACATGTTCCTCAACCGGGAGCCGGTGCGCCGGCCGCTGCCGCTGCTGCGCAACAAGGTCATGCGGCAGGAGGCCCAGAAGCACCTGGACTCCATGGGGATCAAGACCCTGAGCTCGGTGGACGTCGAGGTGGCCATGTTGTCCGGCGGCCAGCGGCAGGCCATCGCGGTGGCCCGCTCGGTGTTCTCGGACGCCAAGGTCCTGCTGCTCGACGAGCCGCTGGCCGCGATGGGCGTCAAGGAAGGCGCGATGATCCTCGACATCGTGCGCCAGGTCAAGGCGCGCGGCATCTCGGTCATCATCATTGCGCACAACTACGGCCAGGTGCTCCAGGTGTGCGACCGGGTGAACCTGCTGCAGGGCGGCAAGATCACCTTCGACAAGTACGCCAAGGACACCTCGGTCGAGGATCTGACCGAGATGGTCGTCGCCGAGTACCGCCAGGCGCTCGAGGAGCGGCAGCGCGAGGGCGCGTCCTAGGCTGTCACCGGAAGGCACGTATCCCGGGCCGGGCAGTCGGTCGCGTCCGGCATGATGGGGGATCATGGGGTCCATGTCGATGTCACGCCTGCGCGGGCGGACACGGGACAGCCAGGTTGGTCCGGCGGCACTGATCATCAGCATGGTCGGCCTGCTCGCCCTCACGGCCTGCACCTCATCAGGTTCCGCGGCCGTCGCGGGGTCGAGCCAGAGCGCCGGAAGTGCCCACGACACCCAGAGTGCCCAGGCCGCGCAGAGTACGGGCCCCGTCATCCCGGCGCACAGCACCCTGCACTGGCACTCCTGCTCCGGCCAGCTTGCTACCGAGGGCGTGCCCGACTGCACGATGCTGAGCGTCCCGCTCAACTACGCCGACCCCGGCGGCAGGCACATCAGCCTGGCCCTGGACATGGTCCCGGCGACCGCGCCGCGGAGCCAGCAGCAGGGAGTCATGCTGGTCAATCCCGGCGGGCCCGGCGGCGACGGGCTGCCGCTCGCGGCCGAGGTGGCGCAGGGCATCAGCTCGAGCGTGGCCGCTGACTACGACATCGTCGGCTTCGACCCGCCCGGCGTAGGGTCCTCCGTGCCCGCGCTGAGCTGCGATTCGAGCTTTTTCAGCGGGGTGCGGCCGAACTACATACCGGCCAATTCCGCCGCCGAGCAGGTGCTCATCAACCGGGCGAAAATGTACGCCGACGATTGTGAGCAGAAGTTCGGCTGGCTGCTGCCCTACATGACCACAGAAGACGTGGCCAGGGACATGGATTCCATGCGCGCGGCGTTCGGCGTAGCCAAGATAAACTACTACGCGTTCTCCTACGGCACCTATATCGGCCAGGTTTACGCCACTCTTTTCCCGAGCCGGATCCGTCGCATGGTCCTGGATAGCACCGTCGACCCCGCCGGAGTCTGGTACACCGACAATGTCGACCAGGATTACGCTTTCCAGGGCCGTATGGAGGCGTTCTTCACCTGGGTGGCTAAATACGACGGTACCTATCATCTCGGCAGTACCACCGCGCGGGTACAGGCCGCGTGGTACGAAGCCCGTAACCAGCTCCTCGCGCACCCGGTCGATCAGATGATCGGTGCCGACGAATTCGATGACACCTTCCTGGAGGGCGGCTACCAGGACGAGCTGTGGCCGGGCCTGGCCCAGGCGCTGTCGTCTTACCTGAATTCCGGGCAGACCAGCGACCTGATCACCCAGTACGAGGCCAACGGCACGCAGGGCGAGAACGAGTTCGCCGTCTACAACGCGGTGCAGTGCTCGGATGTGAACTGGCCGCGCAGTTGGGCCTACTGGACCACCGACACCGAGATGGTCTACTCCAAGGCCCCCTTCCAGGCGTGGGACAACGCCTGGTTCAACGCTTCCTGTGCGTTCTGGCCGGTGCAGGGCCCGGCCAAGCCGCTGCAGATCAAGGGGGCCGGTCTGCCCGGCATCTTGATGCTGCAGGGCACGCTGGACCCGGCCACCCCGTACGCCGGCGCCCAGGACGCGCACAAGCTCCTGCCGTCCGCGCGGATGGTCGTGGTCGAAGGCGGCGGCAACCACGGGCAGTCGCTTGAGCAGCCGTCGAACTCCTGCGTGCAGGGCTACCTAAACGCCTATCTCGCGACCGGGACCCTGCCGAAGGTGCCCGGGCTGGTCAACGCCACCTGCCCGGCCGTGCCCGATCCGGCGCCCGGGACCTCCGGTGCCTAGCCGGGCCGCGGCACGGATGACAATCGAGGTCAAGGGGCGGGTAATTCTCCAGGTCAGGGCGCGGGTAACAATGACGACAGCGTGTCCGAGATGAGAATTATCTGCGTTATTGCCCGGTGTACGCTGGGGGTATGTTGCGGGTAAAGCCGCCGTGGTCCGCATCGGTGCGGCAGCTCGATGAGCGGGATCGCCAGGCCGCCTTGGCTATCTGCGACCGCGATCCGGTGACGAACGTATTCGTGAGCTCGCGGGTACGGGCCCTCGGCCTGGAACCTGGCCGGCTCGGCGCGCAGGTGTGGGGCCATGCGCCCGGCGGCCGGCTGGAGTCGCTGTGTTACTCCGGCGCCAACCTGGTCACGGTGGCCGCCACCCCGGACGCCATCGTGGCGTTCGCGGACCGGGCGCTACGGCAGGGACGGCGCTGCTCGTCGGTGGTCGGGGCGGCGGCCGAGATTCAGGCGCTGTGGGCCTTGCTGCGGCCGCACTGGGGACCGGCCCGGGAGGTCCGTCCCGTGCAGCCCGTCATGGTCACGCCCGGGCCGCCGCTGGTGCCGCCCGACCCGGGGGTGCGGCGGGTGCGGCCCGACGAGATCGACATCCTGTGGCCGGCCTGCGTGGCCATGTTCACCGAGGAGGTGGGCGTCTCGCCGGTCATCGGGGACGGCGGCGCGTCCTACCGGGCCCGGCTGGAACAGCTCATCCGCAGCGGCCGGGCGTTCGCCCGGATCCAGGACGGCCGGGTCATCTTCAAGGCGGAGATCGGGGCCGTCACCCCGCAGGTCTGCCAGGTCCAGGGGGTGTGGGTGCGGCCGGAATGCCGCGGCCAGGGCCTGGCCGCGCCGGGCATGGCCGCGGTCGTCGTTGAGGCGTCGCGGTCGATCGCGCCGCTGGTCTCGCTGTACGTCAACGACTTCAATTCCCCCGCCCGCGCGGCCTACCGGCGGGTCGGCTTCACCGAGACCGGCCGCCTCATGTCCGTGCTCTTCTAGTGATTGCATTTTAGCATCTATAGCAGCATAATGCTGCTATGCCTATCTCCATCACGATCAGGGATGTGCCCGAAGAAACCCGCGACGAATTGGCTTCTCGCGCGGCGCTGACCGGCCGTTCGCTGCAGGAGTACCTGCGCGCGCAGTTGGTGGAGCTCACACGCAAGCCGGACGCTGATGCCTGGACCGCCCGGGTCAGGGCGCGCAAGCAAGCGAGCGGATCCGTCCTGTCGGCCGACCAGATCATCAGCTACCGGGATGCGGACCGCCGGTGACCTTGGTCGTCGATGCCTCCATGGTTGTCGCAGGTCTGATCGACACGGGAACCGATGGCACCTGGGCCGAGGCACTGCTGCGAAGCGACTCGCTGGCCGCGCCGCACCTTATGCCAGCCGAGGCCGCTGACATCTTGCGACGTGCCCAGCTCGCCGGTGACATCTCATCGGACATCGCATCGATCGCCCACCAGGACCTGCTCGACCTGCACGTGGAGTTCTTTTCCTACGAACCCTTCGCCGCGCGGGTCTGGGCGCTTCGAGACAACATCACCTGCTATGACGGATGGTACGTGGCGCTGGCAGAAATGCTGAGCGCTCCGCTGGCGACGCTCGACGGCCGGCTGGCTGGGGCGCCGGGGACACGCTGCCGGTTCGCAACGCCTCCGGCCGGGCAGGCCTAGTCGCGGTCGCGGATTTTGCGCAGGTAGTCGACGATCGGCTCGAAGGCGTCCCTGACTTCCTCAAGCTGACGCGGGGTCAGCCGGTCGATGAAATGCCGGCGGACGTGTTCGACGTGGTCCGGCGCGACTCGCTTGATCGCTTCGATGCCCGTGTCGGTCAGCACGGCGAAAGTACCGCGCTTGTCGCCCTCGCAGGTGTCCCGCCGGACCAGCCCGCGGCTCTCCATCCGCGATATCTGGTGGGACAGCCGGCTCCGTGACTGGCTGGTGGCATCGGCGAGCTCGGTCATCCGCAACCGCTGGTCCGGTGCCTCGGACAGCGCGACCAAGATCTCGTAGTCGTGTCCGTTCAGCCCGTGCACGTTCAGGTCGCGGTCAAGCTGGCGCATAAGCAGCTGGGACAGGTGAACGGTCGCGCGCCATGCCTGCTGCTCATCGTCATTCAGCCAGCGCGGCTCACCGTTTGTCCCGGACATACCAAGAATCTACCCTTGTCCTGTCGTCCCCGGCGACAGTGTTTTAGCTGGCTGGGCGGGTTTCAGCTGGCTGGGCGGGTTCCAGCTTGGGTCCTGACCCGCGAGTCGGCCGCTAGTAAACGCGCTTGCGCCAGCCCGGCCTGGCAGCCTTCCAGCCGCTGCTGAGCCAGACTGTGGTGCCGGACGAGCCCTAGGTCGCGCAGCAGCGGCAGGCATGCCTCCAGGTAACCGACGGCATGCCATGGCTCCTCCAGGCCAAGGTGGCATTCCGCGATCTTGAGCAGGCACAACGCGTACGAGCAGTGCGCTCCGGAGGTCCTGAATGCCTCCGCCGCCTGCTGGTAGGCCTCGATGGCGGCGCCGTAGGCCGCCAGCCCATTGTGGCTATCGCCGAGCAAGTCCAAGAAGTAGGCCCTATCGCGGCGCCGCCGACCAGCAGGTCCGTCCGGCAAGCCAGCCGGCAAACCCTCCCGCATTGTCATGGCGGCCCTTCTGGCTGTCTTGAAGTCGCCATCATTCGCCGACGAGTGTTCTTAATGTGCCTACCATGGAGATCTCGCCCCCCTTGTGAGAACAGGCATACCATAGCTTGCAAATGTCGCGCATAGTTCTCAGCCCCGAGAATGGCCGCAGAGGGGACCGTGGCCCAGGTAACGCCAGGAGATTCCGCGTGGAGTTCCATCCGGACAAGCTGCCGGGAAACGTCGTCTGGGCGGTGTGGGACGGAATGGACGGGCCCATCGTTGAGCGCGAGCCGGTGGTCCTTGACAGTCAATTCGCCGTTCACCGCTACCTGCGCTTGGCCGAGAAGACCGCCGTCGGCTCCCACTGGGACTGGTAATCAGATGGTGCGCAGGGACGAGGGCGCGGCGACGACAAGTGCCGATTTGCGCGCCCACAACCTGGCGCGGCTGCTGCGCGCCGTCCACGACGGTGCGGGCCAGCTCACCCGCGCCGAACTCACCAGGCAGCTCAGCCTGGCCAGGGGAACGGCCACCGTCCTGGTCAGGGACCTGACCGGACGCCAGCTCATCGAGGAACTTCCCAGCCCGGCCGATGCGCCCGCCGATGCGCGGGTACAGCGCACCAGGGGCCGCCCGACCGGGGTGCCCTCGGCGCATCCGTACGGGCCGGTCGCGCTCGCCGTCGACCTGCGGGATGACTCGTTCACCTTGGCCGCGTTCGAGCTGACCGGCCGCAGCGACGTGCTCGACCGCCAGGAGCGGGGCACGGGTTCGGGTAGCGCGATGCTGGCCGACGTCGCGGCCAGGCTGACGATCCGCCGCCGCCAGTTCGGTGACCGCGTGATCGGCATCGGTGTCGCGGTGCCCTCCCCGGTCAGCGGCGGCACGATGGTGCAGCCCACCCTGTCCGATTGGCAGGACGTCGACGTGGCCGGGGTCCTCGGCGTCCCGGCGGAGGCGGCGGAGGCGGCGGAGGCGCCGGGTCCGGTGCTGGCCGGCAACGACGCCACGCTGGCCGGGCTGGCCGAGGCTCGCCGGGGCGTGCTGCGGGGCGTCTCGGTCGCCTTGCACCTGCATGTCGCGACCGGCATCGGCGGGGTGCTGCTGGCCGGCGGCCAGCCGGTGACCGGGGCGCATGGTTCGGCGGGCGAATTCGGGCACATGCCGCTGGCCGGCGGCAGCGATCCGTGCCGGTGCGGCTCGGTGGGCTGCTGGGAACTCGACGCGGGCGCTCGCGGGCTGCTCCGGGCGGCCGGCCAAGGCGAGCGGGGAGACCGGATGGTCCAGGCCACCCGGGTCATCGCGGCAGCAACGAACGATCCGGGCTGCGCCCGGGCCCTGGCGCGGGTGGCCGGGGCCCTCGGCCGGGGCATCGGCGCGCTGGTGAACGCTCAGGACCCCGAGGTCGTCGGCCTTTCCGGCCTGGCCGCCGAGGTCTACGAGGCCGCGCCGGACGCGGTCCGGACGGCCTACCTGGCCGCGCTGATGCGGTTCCGCCGCCCGCGGTCGCCCGCCCTGCTGCCGTCGACGCTGGGGGACCTGGGCACGCTGACCGGCGCGTCGGAGCTCGTCTTCGACGCCTTCCTCACCCCGCGCGGCCTGTCCACATGGCAGCCGCCGGCCAGGAAAACCGCATGACTTTCACCGACCAGCCTGGTACATTTCCGTCCTCGTGGCGGCGTCAAGTTCACAATCAAAAGACGAACCTACGGAACGATCCGGCCTCGACCCCATCCTGACCGCCGAACGCGACCAGTTGCGGCGCTCCAGGGAGTTCCTGCACATGATGCGCGAGGACGTGCTCTCCCTCAAGGCCCTGGGCGGGGACCCCGTATCCGAGGAATACCTCAAGGCCGACCTGTACCACCGCGCCGAAGCGCTCAAGGACATCCCCGACGCCCCGCTGTTCTTCGGTCGGCTCGACTACGGCCCCTCCGAAGCCGGCCCCTCCGAAGCCGGCCCCTCCGAAGCCGGCCCCTCCGAAGCCGGCCCCTCCGAAGCCGGCCCCTCTGAAGCCGGCCCCTCTGAAGCCGGCCCCTCTGAAGCCGGCCCCTCTGAATCCGGCAGAGCTGGCGACGATGGTGTCGCGGGGCACAGCTTCCACATCGGCCGCAGGCACGTGCATGCGCCCGACGGCACGCCCGCGGTGATCGACTGGCGGGCCCCGGTGTCCAGGCCGTTCTACCGGGCCAGCAGCACGGATCCGATGAACCTGGCGCTGCGGCGGCGCTTCGGCTTCTCCGGTGGCGAGCTGACCGCCTATGAGGATGAGCTGTTCACCACGGATCGTTCTGACCAGGAAAACAAGCGCCGGACCAGCCAGATTCTGCTTGACGAGATCGAGCGGCCGCGGTCGGGGCCGATGCGGGACATCGTCGCGACCATTCAGCCTGACCAGGATGACATCGTCCGGGCCGGGGCCGCGCAGACGGTCTGCGTGCAGGGCGCGCCAGGCACCGGGAAGACCGCCGTGGGGCTGCACCGGGTCGCGTACTTGCTGTACGCGTATAAGGAGCAGGTGCGCCGGCGCGGGGTGGTCATGGTCGGGCCGAACCGTGCCTTCCTGTCCTACATCCGCAACGTCCTGCCCGCCCTCGGTGAGCTTGATGTCACCCAGACGACCGTCGGCAAGCTGGTCGCCTCCGCCGGGACGGTGGCCGTGCGCGGGGCTGACACCGAGGCGGCCGCGATCGTCAAGGGGGACGCGCGGATGGCGGCCGTGCTGCGGCGGGCGCTGTGGGCGTCGGTCCGGCGGCCGTCCGCGGCGCTGGTCCTGCCGCGTGGAGCCAGGCGATGGCGGGTAGCCGCTTACGAGCTCGAGGAACTCGTCCACGAGCTGCGGCACCGGGGCGTGCGGTACGGTGCGGCCCGCGAACTGCTCGAGCACAGGATCGCGCACGTGATCCTGACCCGGATGGAGGCCGAGGGGGAGGCCTGCGACGACCGGACGCACGAGACGGTGCGGCGGGCCAAGCCGGTGCGCATCGCCGTGGATGCGATCTGGCCGAAGGCGGATCCGGCCCGGCTGGTGTTCGGGCTGCTGGCGTCGGCGGAGGCGCTGGCGGAGGCGGCCGTGGGAATCCTCACCGCCGAAGAACAGGCCACGATCGTGTGGTCGTCCGCACCGCGCGGTCCGGGCTCGGCGCGCTGGTCGGCGGCCGACGTCGTGCTCATCGACGAGGCCCGCGACCTGATCACGCGGACACCCAGCCTGGCCCACGTGGTCGTCGATGAGGCGCAGGACCTGTCGCCGATGGAATGCCGCGCGCTCGGCCGCCGGTGTTCGACCGGTGCGGCGACCGTGCTCGGTGACCTCGCACAGGGCACCACGCCGTGGGCGGCGCCGTCCTGGGAATCGCTGCTGTCAAACCTGGGCAAGCCCGATACCGAGGTCCGGGAACTGTCGGTGGGATACCGGGTGCCCAGGCAGATCCTGGACTACGCGTCCACGCTGCTGGCCGTGATCGCCCCCGAGCTGCGGCCGGCCTCCTCGCTGCGGGCCGATCCCGGCGCCCTGGACCTGGTGCAGGTGCCCGCCGCCGCGCTGGGACCGGCCCTGGTGCAGGCTTGCCTGCAGGCCTGCACCAGGCCCGGTTCGGTCGCCGTCATCGCCGCCGATCCGCAGATCCCGGCCCTGGCCCGGGTGCTTGACGGCGCGGGGGTCGAACACGGCACGCCAGGTTCTGACTCCCGGCTGACGCTGGTGCCCGTGACCCTGGCCAAAGGGCTTGAGTACGACCACGTCATCGTGGTGGAACCCGCGCGGATCGCCTCGGCCGAGGCCAGGGGGCTACAGCGGCTCTATGTGGCGCTCACCCGAGCCGTGTCGCGGCTGACCGTCTTGTATGCTGAATCGTTGCCTGCGCCGCTGCGGTCCGTGATCATTACCTCCGCTTAAGCCGGCCTTTCGTGAACCGGAGCCTGGCCCCGTGCGTCTTTCTGGGTAGGGGAAAATGCGGAGACACGCCCGCTGCGTTCCTGAGCTGCGAATTTCCCGATGCGCGTTGCGCAGGCGCCGCTGCGGCGGCATCCTGGATCCAGGCAGCGACGTAAAGTTTTTGACTGACTCCTCAAAGTTACGGTGATTAAGGTGGAAGCCAAAGGGGCCCGCGAGCCCGACCAGATTCAGGCTGTATATCTGGAGAAGCTGGCCGACGAGTTGTCCCATCGTGGACTGGAAGCGTGGCTGATGGCGCCGCCCGGGCGCCGCCCCAGCCTGTACGTGGTGAACCCAGCCGCGCGGGCGCTTGAGGAGAACGTCTATGTTGGCTGCGGCAAGGACGGCATATGGTGGTTCTGGTGGTCCTGGGCCCAGCGGATAGCCGTCGCGGACGATGTCGACCTGGCCGCCACGACGATCGTCCGGGTGCTCGCCTCGCATCTCCGCGCGGACTGACCTCTGCGGCCCCGTTGGTCTCTGCGGCCCCGTTGGTCTCTCCGGCCCCGTCTTTAGGGGTCCAGTCCCGGGAAGGCCTGGGTGCTACCGCGCCAGTACGCGGCGCGCTCGGCTGAGCTCTGCATGGCCATCGCGCCGAAGTCGCGCAGCCGCTGATCGCTGACCGCGACGATGCCCAGGTAAGCCCGGGTCACGCCGTCTTCGAGGTAAGCCGCAAGCGTCATCGCGCTGGGCCCGTCGCGCACCGGGAAGGGAAGTGAGTAAAAGGCTTGTGTGGTGACGGGCTGCGCGTCGAGCGCGTAGATCATGGCGGTCAGCGTGTCACGTGCTCTGTTGTGCCCTTCCCAGTCCTGCTGCGCCGCGGCCTGCCTGCTCCCGCTCAGGTGCGCGCCCGCCACTCCGTAGCCGTAGATGGCCGCGTCCTCGGCGGCGAGCGCGGCGCGCAGCGCGGACACCGCGGTGATCCCCGCCATAAGGTGATCCCCGCCATAAGGTGATCCCCGCCATAAGGTGATCCCCGCCATAAGCCGCCCCCTGGCCCGCCGCGGGCGCTGGCGCTCAACATCGTGCCCACTAGCCGCCCAGAGCGGTGACGTGCGTGGCGTCGGAGGCGGCGATGCTCGCGAAGAGCTGTGCCAGAGCCGGTTCCACGGTGGCCAGCCGCCGCACCAGGCCGGCGGCGGAGGCACGCTCCGCGGCTCGCAGCCGGGCGATCGTGACGCGTTCGGGTGCCGCGGCGCTCTCTTTCGCCGACGGGCGGGGCGAGGCCGCCGCGGTGGTGGTCCCCGGGGGCTGGATGAGCCGGGCCCGGAGCCGCGTGAGGTGCTGCTCGTGCTGGGCGAGCAGGGCGAGCAGATCGCGGGCGTGGGCTGTCGCCGCCGAATAGGGCGCCAGCGCCGTCCGGTACAGGCCGATCAGATTTTCTTCCGCGGCGATCACCGCCGCAAGCGTGACCACATCGGGGGCGGGACGCGGCCGTCCTGCCAGCGGATCGGGGCCGGTGAAGGCGTCGGAGGACCGGCAGCCCGCGGTGGCGAACAGCAGGGGCAGCGTTGCCGCCGAGGCGAGCAGGATGCGGCGCCTCGGCGCGATGTCGGGCACACCGGCAAGCTACCACGTGCTGTTCGGCGGGTCCGGCCGGTCTTATCCGCGTGATCGCCAACTCCCAGATAGGCTAGGTCTCAATCCCGCAGGTCGTGGACGAGGAGGTCGTGATGCCAGGAGGTCCGCGTCACGCGCCGAGGTCGCGCCAGCCGGTGGTCGGCGGGTCGATCGATGAGGGCAAGATCACGGACGTGATCGAGCCCGTTGTCACCGCCGCGGGTATGGACCTTGAGTCGGTCCGGGTGACCGCGGCGGGCAGGCGGCGGCTGCTCCGCGTGGTGGTGGACAGCGACCACGGCGTGAGCCTGGATGATGCCGCGGCGATCAGCCGCCAGCTGTCGGCCGCGCTTGACACCGTGGCGGTGATGGGGGATTTCCCCTATACCCTCGAGGTCTCGTCCCCTGGGGTTGACCGCCCGCTGACCGACCCGATGCACTGGCGGCGTGCCGTGGGACGTCTGGTCACGGTCACGGTCGCGGACTCGGGTGCCATCTCGGGCCGGATCGTCTCAGCCGACCCGGACGGGGTCACCCTCGACATTGAGGGTGACCAGAAGACCCGCCGCCGCTTCGGTTACGCCCTGCTCGGCGCTGGAGCCATCCAGGTGGAGTTCGGGCACCTGCCAACGGAGCTTGGAGCCACTCGCGATGGACATTGACCTGAGCGTGCTGCGGAGCCTGGAGAGCGAGAAAGATATCTCGCTCGATCTTGCGATCAAGGCCATTGAGGACGCCTTGCTCGTGGCGTACCACAAGTCGCAAGGCGCGTCGCCGTCCGCGCGCGTCGAGATAGACAGGAAGAGCGGGCACGTCACCGTCTGGGCCGTCCAGCCCAGCCCGGACGGTACGGCGGCGCGGGAGTACGACGACACTCCGGCGGGATTCGGCCGGATCGCGGCGACCACGGCCCGGAATGTGATCTTGCAGCGGCTCCGCGACGTCGAAGACGAGGTGACCTTCGGCGAGTATGCCGGCCGTGAGGGCGACATCGTGGCGGGGGTGATCCAGCAGGGCAAGGATCCCAGGACCGTGCTGGTGGACCTGGGCAAGCTGGAGGCCGTGCTACCGCCCGCTGAGCAGGTCCCCGGCGAGCGTTACGTCCATGGCGAGCGGCTCCGCTGCTACGTGCTCCATGTGCGCAAGGGGCACCGCGGTCCTTCGGTCACCCTGTCGCGCACCCACCCGGGCCTGGTGAAGAAGCTGTTCGCGCTGGAAGTCCCGGAGATCGGGGGCGGCGCGGTGGAGATTGTCGCGATCGCGCGGGAAGCGGGCCACCGCACCAAGATCGCGGTCCGCTCCCACCAGCAGGGCGTCAACGCCAAGGGCGCCTGCATCGGCCCCATGGGTAGCCGGGTGCGGAACGTGATGAACGAATTGCACGGCGAGAAGATTGACATCGTCGACTATTCCGATGACCCGGCCGGCTTCGTAGCGAACGCCTTGTCGCCCGCCCGGGTCAGCCGTGTCCATGTCGTCGATCTCGCGGCGAGGGAAGCGCAGGTCATCGTCCCCGACTACCAGCTCTCCCTGGCGATCGGCAAGGAGGGACAGAACGCGAGGCTGGCCGCCAGGCTCACCGGCTGGCGGATCGATATCAGGTCCGACGCCGCGCCCCAGTCCTCCGATCCGTCACCAGAAGCACCATCCGAGCCGTCGTCCCAAAGCCCGCAAAGCCCCCAAACCCCCCAAAGCGACCTCGGTTCCCCCAGCTCTCAAGACTCCCGGCGTTCCCTCAGCTCCCAGGAACCCCTCAGGCAACAAGACGCCCAAGATTCTCAGGACGCACAACAGCCTGAAGGTCCTCCGAGTGCCCTTGCGGCACCGGAGGTATCGGAGGCACCGGCGACCTCGTTAGCTTCAATCAACTCGCCAGACACGTCGGCTCATTTTGCCGTTTCAGCCTCGCCCGGTCCGCCAGCCCGGTTCTCATCGGGTGTCGGGGACCTGCGGACACGGTAGACTTATCCCTGGAATGGCCATACGAGCTCAGCAGCGTGCTTCGGGTATGCCCGTGATGCGTACCTGTGTAGGCTGCAGGGAGCGTGCGGCCAAGTCCAGTCTGCTTCGCCTTGTAGCGGCTGGGGACGTTATCCGGCCTGATCCGCAAGCCCGGCTGCCTGGCCGGGGTGCGTACCTGCACCCCAGCCCGGCATGTTTGGAGCTTGCGCGTCGGCGCCGATCGTTCCCCCGGGCACTGCGTACGACGAGATCGCTTAGCCTGGCTTTGCTAGCTGAGTATCTATGCGGCGCGGAATCCGGAATAGCCTTACGAAGGCGGAACAGTCTGGCTGCGCAGCAGGTTTTAGACAAGAAGGAACACCTGTCGGAAAGCAGGTCGAGAAGCGATGAGCGCTCGATGAGCACGTTGCGATGATCACCATAGGCTGAGGCCAGCCCGGAGCACGCTCTGCCCGGGCCAGGGTCCGGTAAAAGGTCGGGGAACCGGCCGAGAAGGAGCGTAGTGGCGAAGGTCCGGGTTTACGAACTCGCGAAGGAGTTCGGTGTTGAGAGCAAGGCCGTCATGGTCAAGCTCAATGAGATGGGCGAGTTCGTAAGATCAGCATCCTCGACAATTGAGGCGCCCGTGGTCAGGCGGCTGAAGGAGGCGTTCGCCTCAAAGGCGACCGAGCAATCGGCCCAGGGGGCCAGGCCCAGGCCAGCTCCGTCATCCGCGCCGCGGGCCGAAGCGGCACCAGCGGCTTCCTCGCCTCCTGCGGCCGCCGCAGGTCCCGCCGTCGGTGCCCGTCCGGGCGCCGGACCGCGACCTGATACCGGCGTTGGCACGGCCCCCCGCGATGACCGCGCGGCGGCTGTGGCCGCCGGAGTGGCACCTGCTGTCCCGTCGGCTCCGATCGCGCCCGAGGGAGCGAACGGGGCGGCCAACGGGACCGGACCCGATACGCCCGCCAACGGCTCTCCCGGCGTTTCCGGGGGTGCGGCTGACGGAGCGGCGCGCCGGCTGCCGCCAGTTGCGCCCTCACCCGCGTCCCGGCCCGGTCCGGGCGGCGACCCGACGATTCAGGGAACCCCTGGCGGTTCAGGGGCTCCGCGGGTTCCGGGACCACCGCGGACCCCGGCTACCCCGGCGGACTTCAGGAGTCCGGGGACCGGCCAGGCTCGCCCTTCGGCCCCTCGGCCCGCTGTCCCTGGGGGCTCCGCCGGGCCCGGCGGGTCTGCGGGTCAGCGTCCCGTCGGCTCCGGCGGTCGCCCCGACCAGCCGGGCCAGGCCGCGGGAGCAGCTGGGGCCTCCGGGTCCAGGCCGTCCACGCCTAGGACTTCGGGACCAGGTGCGCCCCGGTCGGGTGCGCCCAGGCCGGGTGGAGCGCGTCCCGGTGGTGGTCCGCGTCCAGGTCCACGGCCAGGCAATAACCCATTCAGCTCGACCGCCACTGGCATGGGCTCGGCGCCTCCGGCCAGGCCTCAGGCGCCAGGCGGGCCCGGTCAGCCGGGTGCACCTGGCCGCCCGGGACAGCCCGCCGGTGCCGCCGGTGCCCCCGGTAGTCCAAGCGGTTTTGCCGGTCCTCGTCCTGGCGGACGCGGACCGGGTAGGCCCGGCGGCGCGTCCGATGGCGGGTTCTCGGGTCCGCGTCCCGGCGGACCGCGTCCTGGTGGTCCGAGGCCGAGCCCGATGAACATGCCTTCTCGCCCGGCTCCGTCCGGCGCCGGGCGTGGTGGCCCCGGCGGCGCAGGCCGCGGTGGCCCTGGTGCCGGGGCTGGTACCCGGCCTGGCGGCGGTGGTGGCGGCGGTGGTGGTGGCCGCGGTCCCGGAGCCAGCGGGCCGCGGACCGGCGGCGCCCCGGGTGCGGGCGCTCCTCGCGCCGGTGTCGGCGGCGGTCCGCCCCGTCCGGGTGGCGGTCGCGGCCGGAGCGGCACCCAGGGTGCCTTCGGACGCCCTGGCGGGCGCCCGTCGCGGGGCCGGAAGTCGAAGAAGCAACGGCGTCAGGAATTCGACAACATGCAGGCGCCGTCGATCGGCGGCGTCGCGGTTCCGCGCGGCAACGGCCAGGTGGTCCGGCTGTCCCGCGGTGCCTCGCTGAGCGACTTCGCCGACAAGATCGGCGCGAACCCCGCGTCGCTGGTGCAGGTCATGCTGCACCTCGGCGAGATGGTGACCGCTACCCAGTCGGTCAACGACGAGACCCTTCAGTTGCTGGGCGCCGAGCTGAACTACAACATCCAGGTCGTCTCCCCTGAGGAAGAGGACCGTGAGCTGCTTGAGTCGTTCGACATCGAGTTCGGCGAGGACGAGGGCGAGGACACCGACCTGGTGGCCCGGCCGCCGGTCGTCACGGTCATGGGTCATGTCGACCACGGCAAGACCAAGCTGCTCGACGCGATCAGGAACACCAACCTGCAAGCCCGCGAGGCTGGCGGCATTACCCAGCACATCGGCGCCTACCAGGTGACCACCGAGGTCGACGGCGACGAGCGCAAGATCACCTTCATCGACACCCCGGGTCACGAGGCCTTCACGGCCATGCGAGCCCGCGGGGCCGAGACCACCGACCTGGTGGTGCTGGTGGTAGCGGCCGACGACGGCGTGAAGCCGCAGACCACGGAGGCGCTGAACCACGCGCAAGCCGCGGGCGTGCCGATCGTGGTGGCGGTCAACAAGGTCGACAAGGAGGGCGCCGACCCGGCTCGGGTGCGGGCCCAGCTGACCGAGTACGGGCTCGTCGCCGAGGAGTTCGGCGGTGACACACAGTTCGTGGACGTGTCCGCGACCAAGCGCACCGGGATCACCGAGCTGCTCGAGGCGATCATCCTGACCGCCGACGCCTCGCTCGACCTGCGGGCCAACCCCAAGCAGGACGGGCAGGGCGTGGCGATCGAGGCCCACCTGGACAAGGGCCGCGGCCCGGTGGCCACGGTGCTGGTCCAGCGCGGCACGCTGCACGTCGGCGACTCGATCGTCTGTGGCGAAGCGTTCGGCCGGGTCCGGGCCATGCTGGACGAAAACGGCGATCAGATCAGCGAGGCGCCGCCGTCCCGGCCGGTGCTGGTGCTCGGCCTGACCGCCGTGCCGGGCGCGGGCGACAACTTCCTTGTCGTCTCCGACGACCGGATGGCCCGGCAGATCGCCGAGCGCCGGGAGGCTCGCGAGCGCATCGCCCAGTTCGCCCAGGGTCGGCGGCGGGTCACGCTCGAGGACCTGGACCAGGCGTTCAAGGCTGGTGAGCGCGAGGAACTGCTGCTCATCATCAAGGGTGACGTGTCCGGTTCGGTGGAAGCGCTCGAGGACGCGCTGCTCCAGCTCGATGTCGGCGAGGAGGTCAGCCTGCGGGTGATCGGCCGCGGCGTCGGCGCGATCACGCAGGACGACGTCAACCTGGCCATCGCCTCGGACGCGGTGATCATCGGCTTCAACGTCCGGCCGGCCGGCCGGGCAGGCGAGCTGGCTCAGCGCGAGGGCGTGGACATCCGCTACTACTCGATCATCTACCAGGCGATCGACGAGGTCGAAGCCGCGCTCAAGGGCATGCTCAAGCCCGAGTTCGAGGAGGCCCAGCTCGGCACGGCGGAGATCAGGGAGGTCTTCCGGGTGCCGCGGATCGGCAACGTCGCCGGCTGCATCGTCCGCAGCGGGACGATGCACCGCGGCAGCAAGGCGCGGCTGATACGGGACGGCGTGGTGATCTCCGACAACCTGACCGTGGACTCGCTGCGCAGGTTCAAGGAGGACGCGACCGAGGTCCGCGAGGGCTACGAATGCGGTATCGGCGTCGGCTACAGCGATGTCAGGATCGGCGACACGATCGAGACCTTCGAGATGAGGGAGATACCGAGGACCTGACCAGGTACCCGCCGGGCCCCACCCCCATTACGCCCAATCGGGCCGAGTCTACTGCGGCCGAGCTAGGTGGGCAGGAGCGAAGTGATGCCGTGTACGTTGCCGCGCTGACGCTTGACGTGCTGCTTGGCGACGTGCATTCGCTGAAAGGCAAGCGGGGCGTCGTCCGGCCGCTGGTCGCTGAGCTACGCCGGTGCTATCCGGGTGTCGCGGTCGCCGAGACCGGGCACCTGGATCTGCACCGGCGGGCCGAGATCGGCGTGGCCGTGGTATCGGCGACGGCCGGTAACGCGATGAGCGTGCTCGCCGAGTGCGAAGCCATGGTGGCCCGGCACCCTGAGATCGAGCTGCTGTCGGCGCGGCAGCGGCTGTTCAACGAGGAGGAGTGACGGCATGGACGCCGCGAGGGCGCGCAAGCTTGCCGACAGGATCAGCCAGATCGTCGCGGAAATGCTGGAGCGGCGGATCAAGGACCCTCGCCTCGGCTTCATCACCGTCACCGAGGCCCGGCTGACCAACGACCTCCGCGAGGCCACTGTGTTCTACACGGTGTACGGGTCCGACCAGGAACGGGCGGACACGGCGATGGCCCTGCACAGTGCGACTGGCATCATCCGATCCGAGGTGGGACGCCAGATAGGCTTGCGCCACACCCCATCGCTCGAGTTCGTCGCCGATGTGATCCCGGACACGGCCAAGCGAATCGAGGACCTGGTTACCCAGGCCAGGACCGCCGACGAGGAACTCGCCCGCAGCCGCGACGGCGCGATTTACGCCGGCGACCCCGACCCTTACCGCAAGCCCGCAGAAGAATCCGACGAGGCCAGCGACGACGAATGAATGACGACCAGCGAGCGGAAAATAGAGCATGAGCGTCCCCAGCGGCCTCGTCATCGTGGACAAACCCGGCGGTATGACGTCGCATGACGTGGTGGCGCGGATCCGGCGGCTGGCCGGAACCAGAAGGGTCGGGCACGCGGGCACCCTGGATCCGATGGCGACGGGCGTCCTGGTGGTCGGCGTGGAAAAGGCCACGAGGCTGCTCGGATACCTGACCCTGACCGAGAAGGAGTACGCCGCCACGATCAGGCTCGGCCAGTCCACCAGCACCGATGACGCGGAAGGCGACATCACGAGCACCGCGTCGACGGTGGACGTTTCCGCGGCAGCGCTCACTCAACAGCAGCTGGCGAAGGCGGTAGCCGGCCTGACCGGCGAGATCCAGCAGGTACCGCCCGCGGTCAGCGCCATCAAGGTCGATGGCCAGCGTGCTTACCGGCTGACCAGGGCGGGTGCCGCTCCGGAACTCAAGCCCAGGCCGGTGACGGTCCACGAGTTCGCGGTCACGGCGGTCCGCCACGTGAGCGGGGATGGGCAGGTGGGTGGGCTGGTTGATCTCGACGCGACCGTGCGCTGCTCGAGCGGCACGTACGTCAGGGCGCTGGCTCGTGATCTCGGCACGGCCGTCGGTGCCGGCGGGCACCTGACCCGGCTGCGCCGCACCCGGGTGGGCGGGTATGGCATAGATCAGGCTCACACCCTGGATCAGCTGGCTGAAAGCTTCGAGGTGCTGCCGCTGGCCCAGGCGGCGTCGGCGGCGTTCCCGGTCCGTCAGCTGACCGCGGACGAGGCCCGCCGCCTCGCCCACGGCGGCCGTCTCGCGGCGGCCGCAGTCGCCGCAGTCGCTGCAGGCGCCGATGTCGCCGGTGCTGCCGCCGTCACCGACACGCGGGCTCCCACGGCTGCCTACGCGCCTGACGGCACGCTCATCGCCTTGCTGACCGAAGAGTCCGGGCAAGCCCGGCCGCTCGTCGTCTTCGCATGAGGCATGATCGCGCCGGTCACGCGTCGTTAACGTGTCCGTCGTAACCTGATCGCGACCCGCTGCCGGTGATGGTTAGGCTTGGGGTCTGGCGACGAAGGAGGAACGGAGATCGTGTACCGCTGGTACGGTCTGGCCGAAGTGCCTTCCGGCTGGGGTGCGTGCGTCGCGACGATCGGCGAGTTCGACGGCGTGCATCGCGGCCACCAGCGCATCGTCGAGCGGGCCGGTGAGATCGCCCGGGCCAGGAACCTGCCGGTCGTGGTGATCACCTTCGATCCGCACCCGGACGAGGTCATCAGGCCGGGCTCGCACCCACCGCTTCTCACCACCTCGCGGCGGCGGGCCGAGCTGCTGGCCAGCCTGGGCGCCGACGCCGTCCTCGTGCTCCCGTTCAGCCTGGAATTCTCCCGGCTCAGCCCGGATGAGTTCGTCCGGGTCGTCCTGTCCGAACGGCTGCACGCGGCGGTCGTGGTGGTGGGGGAGAACTTCCGGTTCGGCCACAAGGCGGCGGGTGACGTGCCGCTGCTCGCGCAGCTCGGCGAGAAGTACGACTTCGCTGCCGAGGGCGTCCCGCTGCTGGTAGTCGACGGCGTGACGGTTTCCTCGACCTACATCAGGGAGTGCCTGGCCGCCGGTGACGTGGCCGCCGCCGCCCATGTCCTCGGCCGTCCGCATCGGGTGGAGGGCATTGTCGTCCGCGGCCACATGCGTGGCCGGGGGCTCGGCTTCCCGACCGCGAACCTGGAGACTCCACCGCACACGGCTACTCCCGCCGACGGCGTCTACGCGGGCTGGCTGACGAGCCTGGACCTGGACGGGTCCGAGATCGGCCGCTGGCCGGCGGCGATTTCGGTCGGCACCAACCCGACCTTCGGCGTCGGCGACCGGACCGTCGAGGCGCACGCGCTCGACCGGGACGACCTGGACCTCTACGGGGCCCATGCCGCGATCGACTTCACCGCCAGGCTCCGCGGCACCGAACGGTTCAACTCCGTCGAGGCCCTGGTCACCCAGATGCACCGGGACGTGAGCCAGGCCCGCGCCCTGACCACCGGCTGACGCGCTCTGCTGTCACATCGGCGCTGTCACATCGGCGCTGTCACGTCGGCGCTGTCACGTCGGCCGGATTACAGCGCCGCGTAGACCGCCCGTTCGAAGTCGTTGTACAGCGTGACCGCCCCGGCCAGGTCGGACCGGTCAGGCTTCTGCCAGCACGACTTCGAGCGCGGACCGCAGCGGAGCCAGCCGCCGCGCGGCGGCGTGGCGGGCCGCGGCGAGCGAGCGGCCCGCGAGCGGCTCGGTGATCTCCAGGTAGCACTTGATCTTCGGCTCGGTGCCGCTCGGGCGGAGCACGACGCGGGCACCGGGCAGGCGGAAGATCAGCACATCCGCGGCCGGGAGCGCCGGGCCACCAGTGCCGGGCCCGTCGGCGCCATCGGCGAGGTCGAGGACGCCAGTCAGCGGCTCGCCGCCGAACTCCGCCGGGGGATCATCCCTGAGCCGGCTCATGATCTGCGCCGGCTTGGCCGTCCGCAGCGTGAGCTGTGCCGTCAAGTGCACGCCGTGCGCCGTTTCCAGCGCGTCGTAGACCTCGAGTACCGAACGCCCGGCGGCCTTGGCGCTGGTCGCCAGCCAGAGCATCGCCAGCGCGGCGCCGATGCCGTCCTTGTCGCGCACCACGTCGCCGACCGCGTAGCCGAGCGCCTCCTCGTAGCCGAAGACGAAGCGGGTCCCGGGCCGGCCATCGGCCGCCCGGGCGATCCACTTGAACCCGGTCAGGGTCTCCGCGTACCCAGCGCCGGCCGCCGCCGCGATCTTGGCCAGCAGCGTCGAGGAGACGATAGTGGAGGCCACGACCCGGGCCTGCGGTGCGGGCTGGAGCGCCGTCCGCTCCAGCAGGCTGGCGCCGAGCAGCGCGCCCACCTGGTCTCCGGTCAGCACGCGCCAGTCGCTCGCGGCGGCGGGCGAGAGGGCGGTGCCGTCCGCAGGTTCGGGTACGGCCACGGCCAGCCGATCGCCGTCCGGATCGCTGGCCACGACGAGCTCGGCACCGAGCCTGCGGGCGTCGGCCAGCGCCAGGTCGAGGGCGCCTGGCTCCTCCGGGTTGGGAAACGCGACCGTCGGGAAGTCGGGATCGGGTTCCGCTTGCGCCGCCACCACGTGCGGAGACGCGAAGCCCGCCTGCCGGATAGCCCGCAGCATGAGGTCCCGGGCCACCCCGTGCAGCGGCGTATAGATCACGTTCAGCTCCGGCCCGGGAACAGCACCGCCCGCCGCGGGGACGACCGCGTCGAGGTACGCCTGGGCCACCTCATCGCCGTGCCGGATGATCAGCGGGCTTGCGGCCTCGGCGAGAGGGATCTGTGCCAGCGGCCCCAGGCTGGCGATCCGCTTCTCGATCTCGGCGTCGGCGGGCGGTATCACCTGGGCGCCGTCGCTCAAGTAGAGCTTGTACCCGTTGTCGGCCGCCGGGTTATGGCTCGCGGTGATCATCACGCCCGCCGCCGCGCCCAGCTGCCGGACCGCAAACGCCAGCAGGGGAGTAGGACATGGCCGCGGTAGCAGGTGCACCGCGATGCCCGCGCCCGCCAACACTCTCGCCACCTCTTCGGCGAAGTCCGCTGACCGATGCCGCGCGTCGCAGCCCACCACGACGCCCGCTTCACGGGCATTCGGGCCTGCCTCACGGGCGTCCGGGCCAGGCTCCGATCTGAGCAGCCAGCCCGCCACCGCCGCGGTCGCGGCCCGGACCACGCCGCGGTTCATCCGGTTCGGACCCGCGGCGACCGCCCCGCGCAGCCCGGCCGTCCCGAACCGAAGCCGCCCCGCGAACCGATCCCGCAATTCAGCCACAGCATCAGCGTCCGCCCTCGCGCCTGCGCCCCGCGCCGCTTCCCCATCCGTCCCCGCATAAGCGCGATCAAGCAGCGCCCGCAGTTCGGCCCGGTCACCCTCGTCGGGATCATCCGCAATCCAGGCCTCAACCATGGCCCGGAACTCAGTCTCAACCGTCACTTGTACCACCCGTTTTTTCGATTCGCCCTCACCTGCCTCCGGTTACCGCGGTGGATCCGGGCTCCGCGGTGGATCCGGTGTGCTTCCGTGCACCGGATCAACCGCCAAGCCCGGATCCACCGCAAAAACCTGCCGCTGCGCGCCAGGATGCGTGACACCCGGGACACAGATGACCCCTGGGACACGCGGGACCCGCGGAACAGGCGGACGCCACCCCCGCGGGCTCCCGGGGAAATCGCGCCCGCCGCCGGCCCGGGCCGCGCTACCCCCGGCCCGATAAGCTCCTCTTAGGCCGCGATCATCAGTACTGCGACAGCCTCTATCAGGAGGTAACGATCCACGATAATTTTTGACTTGCAAGTTCTGAAGCCAAAGATGCCTGTGTGAGCTTGGTGTTTCTTAGTTAGGGTCACTGCCGACAGCGAGTCACCTCCGCGGGCGTTTCCGTTTACGCCGAACGGGCACCCAGAGCCACGAACTTATGCCTTGACGTAGGGGATGCCCTCCGCCTTGGGGCCGCGGACCTTGCCGACGAGCCCGGCCAGCACGATGATCGTGACGATATAGGGGCTCATCAGCAGCAGGTTGGACTGGATCGGCGTGTTGAGGGTGGACAGGATCGACTGCAACTGGGTGGTGAATCCGAAGAGCAGGGCCGCCGCGACCGCGCCGAATGGCGTGTACCGCCCGAAGATCATTGCGGCCAGCGCGATGTAACCCTCGCCCGAGGACATGTCCTTGCCGAACGACCCGACCGAGCCGATCGTGAAGTAGGCGCCGCCGAGGCCGGCGATGATCCCGGCCGCGATGACGTTGCGGTACCTCATCGCGATGACACCGATGCCCACGGTGTCGGCGGCGACCGGGTGCTCGCCGATGGCCCGGGTGCGCAGTCCCCACCGGGTGCTGAACATGCCCACCTGGACTCCGGCCAGCGCAATGTAGGTGAGGTACAGGAAGATGGTCGAGTCGAAGAAGACCGGGCCGATGATCGGGATGTCGCCGAGCAGCGGGATCTTGATGGCGGAGAACGTCGCCGGCGAGTTCAGCGTGTTCTGGAAGGGGATCATCAGGTCGTCGTACAGGTATCCGGTGAGGCCGAGGATCAGCGTGTTGATGACCACGCCGAGGACGACCTGGTCCACCCGGTACCCGATGGCGAAGACGGCGAGCAGCAGCCCCACCAGGGAGCCCGCCAGGGCGCCGCTGAGCAGTCCCAGCCACAGCGAGCCGGTGCCGCTGGCCACGATCGCCGCGGTGAAGGCGCCGAGCAGCAGCTGGCCCTCGATGGCCACGTTGATCACGCCGGACCGGGAGCAGATGACGCCGGTCAGCGCGCCCAGCATGATGGGGATCGAGCCGGCGAAGGTGCCCTGCAGCAGGTTCACCACGTTGAAGGCGGTACTCAGCCCGGCGTCGACCCAGCACAGCAGCGAGATGATGAACAAGAACGTGACCAGCGCCATGGCCGTCCGCCTGAGCACCTTGCCGGAACCCGCGAACGGGCGCAGCACCGCCACCGCGATCGAGATTCCGCCGCACACGTAGCAAGTCACCGCGGCGGCCAAGGTGAGGTTCGGCACGGTCACCTTGGCGAACGGCTGAGAGAACGCGAAGGTCGCGTCCCCGTGATGGGCGTATCTCCCGAGCACGAAGATGTCCACCAGCCCAAAGACGAGGAACGTCACCGGCGCCAGCCACCGCCGGAACACGCCGACCGGGGCGGGGGCGACGAGGACTTCGGGCACCTGCTCGGTGATCATTATGCGTTCCATCCCTTGGACAGCACCTCGCCGACGCCGGCCACCCCGGCGGCGCGGAGCCGGAAAATGGCCCGGATCAGCGGCGGCGCCGCGATGAACAAGACCACCACCGCCTGCAGCACCTCCACCATGTCCACCGGGGTTCCGGTGGCGGCCTGCATGAGCGGCGCCCCGGCGTGCAGCGCGCCGAAGAGCAGGCCGGCGAGCACGACGCCGAGCGGCCGCCCCCGGCCGAGGAGCGCCACCGTGATGGCGTCGATTCCGTACGTTCCGAAGCTCTGGTTGTTGAGGGTGAAGTCGGTGCCCTGAATGACGGCCGCGCCCGCCAGCCCGGCCAGGCCGCCGGCGATCAGCATGACCAGGGCCCAGTTACGTTCCACGTTCATGCCCGCCACCCGGGCCGCGCTCGGGTTCTTGCCGACGCTGCGGAACTCGAACCCGACGGTGGTCCGGCTCAGCAGCCACCAGATGCCGGCGGCGCAGGCCAGCGCGAGCAGGAAGCCTGCGTTGATGCGCAGGTGAGAGCCGAAAAGCAGGGGCAGGTGCGCGTTCCCTGCGATGGGCGCGGTGATCGGGTTGACGGTGCCTGGCGCCTGCATCAGGTAGCCGTAGGAGAGCAGGTAGGCCAGGAAATAGGCCAGCACGTAGTTGAGCATGATCGTGACGATCACCTCGTGCGCGCCGGTCCGCGCCTTGAGTTCGCCGACGATCCAGCCGATCGCCGCGCCGCCGACGAAGCCCCCGATCACGCAGGCGATCACGTGCACCACGACCGGCATGCTCACGCCGTAGCCGAGGTAGGTGGCCACGATGGCACCGCCGATGAACTGGCTCTGGCCACCGATGTTGAACATGCCAGCCTGGTACGGGAGCGCGACCGCGAGCCCGGCCAGGATGAGCGGCGTGGCCTGGACGCAGGTCTCCGAGAGCGGGTTGAAGACCGCGCTGAGGTAACCGTCGTGGATGGCCGTGCCGAACGAAGCCTGGCTGAACAGCGCCGCGACCGTGTGCGGGTTGAAGATCGAGCCCTCGAACATCTCCACGTAGGCGCCCACCGCGGTGTCCCAGGCCAGCGCGAGCGCGTGGCCAGGAGCCGAGAAGAAGTCGCCCCAGGCGTGCAGCACCGTGGTATTGGTGAACGCGTTCAGCAGGCCGCCTACCACTAGCGCGGTGATCAGGGCCAGGACGGTGATGATGAACGCGTTGCCGCTGCGGAGGGAGTACCACAGCGCCCGGCCGCTGACCCTGGCCCGGTGTCCTCCCGACTGCGGGTCATCCGGCCCTGGACCTGGAGTGCCGGGCACGGGGCCCGGGGCATCGGATGCTGGCGCTTGCTCGCTCATGGGCCCGCTCCTGGCGCCTCTGCTTCCGTCGCTTCCGTCGCTTCCGCCGCTTCCGCCGATCCGGCCATCAGCCGCCCGAGTTCGGACACCGGCACGGTCGGCGGCCGGAATCCGGTGATCTTGCCTTCGTACATGACGGCGATCCGGTCCGCGAGCGCGTAGATCTCGTCAAGTTCGGCAGAGACGATGAGCACGGCCACGCCGTGGTCGCGCTGTTCGACGATGCGCCGGTGCACGAACTCGATCGAGCCCACGTCGAGCCCGCGGGTCGGCTGGCTGGCCACCAGCAGCTTGTGCTCGTGGCCGAGTTCCCTGGCCAGGATGACTTTCTGCTGGTTGCCGCCGGACAGCGTGCCGACGGGCGTGGCCACCGAGGTGGTGCGGACGTCGAACTCGGCCACCCGCTCGGTCGCGTAGGCGGTGATCGCGCCGAGGTTGAGGTTGATGCCGGAAGCGAACGGCGGCTGGTCGTAGGTGTCGAGCACGATGTTGTCGGCGACCGCGAAGTCGCCGATCAGCCCGTCTTCCTGCCGGTCCTCCGGCACGTAAGCGACGCCGGCGCGGAGCCGCTGCCTGGGCGTGGCGTGCGTGAGGTCGCGTCCGTTCAGCCTCACCGTGCCCGTGGCGGTGGGCCGCAGCCCCATCAGTGCCTCGCACAGCTCGGTCTGCCCGTTGCCCTGCACCCCGGCCACGCCCAGGATCTCGCCCGCGCGGACACCGAACGATGCCCCGTTCACCCAGACCCGGCCGGTCTCGTCGGTGACGGTCAGATCGGACACCTCGAGCACCACGTCGCCGGGCTTGGCCGGCTGCTTGCTCACCCGAAGCTGCACGTTCCGGCCGACCATCAGCGCGGCGAGCTCGTCCTCGCTGGCCGTCGGCGGCCTCTCGCCGACGACCGCACCGCGGCGCAGCACGGTGATCGTGTCCGCGATGGCCTGGACTTCCTTGAGCTTGTGCGAGATGAAGACGACCGACGTGCCGCCGGCCTTCAGCTGCCCGATGATGCGGAACAGGTCTTGGGTCTCGGCCGGGGTGAGCACCGCGGTCGGCTCGTCAAGGATCAGCACCTTCGCCTGCCTGACCAGGGCCTTGACGATCTCTACCCGCTGCTGGATGCCGACCGGCAGGTTCTCCACCAGCGCGTCCGGGTCAACGTCAAGACCGTAGCGGCGGGAAAGCTCCCGTACGTCCTGGCGAGCCTTGCGCCGGTCAAGCAGGCCGAGCGGCCGGGTCTCCTCGATGCCGAGGGTGACGTTCTCTGCCACGGTGAACACGGGTACGAGCATGAAGTGCTGGTGCACCATGCCGATGCCGGCCGCGATGGCGTCCCTGGGGGATCCAAACGAGGCCGGCTTGCCGTCGATCAGGATCTGTCCCTCGTCGGGCTGCAGCAGCCCGTACAGCACGTTCATCAGGGTGCTCTTGCCCGCGCCATTCTCGCCGAGCAGGGCATGCACCTGAGCCGGGGCCACCGAGAGATCGATATGGTCGTTGGCCACCAGCGAACCGAAGCGTTTGGTGATGCCCGTCAGCTCAAGTTCCACAGATCCCCTACTTCGCCAGGCCAGCGCCGATGTGGCAGCGGTGCGCCATGACGCCGCACCGCTGCCACATTCACCCGTTACCCGGAAACTACACCGGGCTCTTCGTCGGCGTCTGGATGGTGCCGTTCTCGATGCCCGCCTTCACCGTGGCCAGCTCGCTCTGCAGCGAAGCCGGGATCTTGCTCGCGAAGTCGTGGTAAGGAGCGAGCACGGCCCCGCCGTTGGCCAGCGTGCCGACGTAGGTGCCGCCCGTGAACGTATTGTTGACCACGCTCAGCACCGCGGTCTTCACCGCCGCCACGATGCCCTTCTCCACGCTGGTGATGAAGTACGGGCAGTACGACGCCGCGCTGACACAACCGTCGACATCCACCCACTCCATGGTCACCTTGGTGCTGCCGGCCGCGCTGTCCGCGTTCTGGACCGCTTTGGCCGCGCCGAGCCCGACGTTGCCCGCGACCGGGAAGATGATGTCCGCGCCCTCGCTGACGAACGTCTGGGTCAGCGTCTGGCCTTTGGTCTGGTTGGTGAAGTCGCCGGTGAACGAGCCCTTCTGGGTCTTCTCGTTCCAGCCGAGCACCTGCACGTTGGTGTGGTGCTTGCTGTTGTAGTACTGCACGCCGTCCCAGAAGCCGTCCATGTAGATCGTCACGGTCGGTAGCTCGATACCGCCGAACGTCGCGACCTTGCCGGTCTTCGTCATGCCCGCGGCCAGGTATCCGCCGAGGAAGCCGTCCTGCACGGTGTTGAACACCAGCTGGTCGATGTTGCTTTCCTTGGTGCCGGTGATGCAGCCCGACGCGTACGAGCAGTCCACGATGGCGAACTTCTGGCTCGGGTGCGCCTTGGCCGCCGCCTCCGTCGCGGCACCCATCAGGAAGCCCACGGTGACGATGATGTTGCACTTCTCGCCGATGAACGTGTTGATGTTCGGCGTGTAGTCGCTCTGCGTCGTCGACTGCAGGTACTTAACGGTGATGCCGCTGTTAGCGCTCGCGGCCGCCTGCATGCCCGCCCACGAAGAGGCATTGAACGAGCGGTCGTTGATGCCGCCCGTGTCGGTGACCATGCAGCCGAGGAACTTGGTGGTTGAGGCGGAGCTCGTCGATGTACTGGATGTGCTGCTGGACGAGGCCGAGCTATGACTGCTGCCGCACGCGGCGATGAGCAGCGTCGCTGACACGGCCAGCGCCGCCGTGGCCCATGCGTTGTGTTTCACGCTTACCTCCACTGGGCCAGCGCGCCGTGGCGCCTGGCCTGGAATTCGTCCTGGGTTGTCCCGCAGGTTATGCCTGGTGGTGTGGCCTGTGAAGGGGACACGCGGCTATCTCGCCTGCTCGTTGCCGAATCGGAACCCGATCACCATGGCGTTCCTGGCCTAGCTGACATACATCCGGGGAGTTTCACCGGCGCTCTTGGTGCCTTCCTCCAAGGCCGCCGGCACGCCAGGGAAGTCAAGGGTGACGGTCAGCCCACCGCCCTGGGTCTGGCTCAGGCTAGCGGTGCCGCCGTTGGAGGTGACCAGCCGGTGCACGATGGCCAGCCCGAGCCCGGTGCCGTTGGGGTTGGAGGTGCTGAACCGCAAGAAGGCGCGCTCGCGGTCCTCGGCGTTCATACCCGGCCCGTTATCGGCCACGATGACCAGCGCGCCGGAGTTGGTGGCCTTGGTGGTCACCGTGACCCGGTGGCCCGCGCTCAGCGCTTCGAGCGCATTGGCGATCAGGTTGTCCAGGACCTGCTCCAGGTGCCCTTCGCCGATCCAAGCCAGGGCCGGCCCTCGCGCGGCCCCTCCGCCTGCCCTTCCCCCTTCTTTGCCGTCGAGGGCTCCGGCCTCGAGCAGGATGCCCCGGTCATCAGCCACGGGGTGCCACGCCACCACCCGCTCCCGAGCCGCCTCGCCCACGTCCACCGTGACGGGCACCGGCACCACGTTCTCGGCGCGGGCCACCGCGAGCAGACCGTCCACCAGCCGGGAGAGCCGCGCCAGTTCCTCGAGTGCCCCGGCCAGCTCGTGCCCCGTGACCGGGTCGGTGTCCGCGGCGAGCAGATCGAGCCGCAGCCGCAGCGCGGTGAGCGGCGTGCGCAGCTGGTGCGACACGTCCGCGATCACGGCCCGGTTCCCGTGCACGAGGGCCTCGAGTCGCCCGGCCATGGTGTTGAAGGTCGTCGCGAGGCGGCGCAACTCCGGCGGCCCCGAGCCGACCACGGCCCTGATCGCCAGGTCGCCGTCGGCCAGCCTGCCCGCCGCGTTGTCCAGCCCGGCGAGCGGCCTGCTCACCCACCGGGCCAGCGTGAAGGCCAGCAGTGCCGCGGCGAGCATCGCGACGACGGCGATCGTGCCGAGGATGACCCACAGCGCCAGGATGTCGCGGTTGAGCGGACCCGTGGACCTGGCCAGGATCACGGTGCCCACCAGCGGGCCCCTGGGTGAGTAGACCGGGGTCGCGGCGGCTACCCACGATCCGGTGACTTCGGTGACCGGCTGGTGGGCCTGGCCCACCAGCCGAGCCTGCTTGTCCGCTTCGTCGGCCAGCGGCCCCCAGTTGCCCGCCGGCATGGCCGAACTGGTCAGCGGAGTGCCCTGGGTATCGTTTGCCGCGCTGCGCAGGATCAGCAGGCCTTCTCCTGCTTCCCGCGCCTCATGCAGCACGGTGACCAGCGGCGGATACGGGACATTGGGATTGTCCAGCCGGGCCTGAGCGACCGCGGCATCGGTGTTTACCTCGTCCACGGTTTCCTGGGTGAAGGAACTCCGGTCGTGCGCGATGGTGTTCAGCGCCAGCGGGACCATGGCCCCGGCGATGATGATGGCGGTGAAGGCCAGCAAGACCAGCAGGATCCGCCTGGTCACGTCAGGCTGCTCTGGTCCGCGAGCCGGAAGCCGTGGCCGTAGACGGTCTCGATGAGGCCGGGGTCGCCGAGCTTCTTGCGCAGCGCGGCCATGTGCACGTCGAGCACCTTGGTGGGGCCGTACCAGTGCTCATCCCAGGCGCGCTCGAGCATCTCCTGCCGGCTGACCACCCGTCCCGGGTCGCTGGCCAGGCACTCCAGGATGGCGAATTCCTTGGGCGTCACGGCGATGTGGTTCCCGTCCACGGCGACCTTGTGCGTGCGCAGATCGACGGTGAGCGGGCCGTGCTGCAGCACCTGGCCCGCGGGCTGGCGGCTGCGGCGCAGCACGGCCCTGATCCTGGCCAGCAGCTCCTGCAGCCCGAACGGCTTGATCAGGTAGTCGTCGGCTCCCTCGTCGAGCGCCAGCACGCGGTCGGATTCCTCGCCCCGTGCGGTCACGATGATGATGGCCGCGTCGCAGGACTGGCGGAGCCGCCTGCAGACCTCAACGCCGTCGATGTCAGGCAGGCCGAGATCGAGCAGCACCACGTCGGGTACCGGCCAGTCGAGCGCCGCCTTGCCGGTGGTGACACTGCCGGTTTCGTAGCCGGCCCGAGTCAGCCCGCGGACCAGCTGAAGGGCGATGCCAGGGTCGTCTTCTACCACGAGGACCCGGCCAAGACGTGCATTCACTGCCTCTACGTTAAGCACGAAACCCGTCAGGACCCAATCGGGCGCAGATCTTAACCAAACCTGAACTCCTTCCAGTGTGGGTCCTAACAAGTAACCGGGCATAATTTCTACTAGAGTTCCTTACGTTTAGCGCGGTCCGCTTCCCTGCCGCGGCCGCCAAGGACAGGAGAGGGTCCGCGTGGATAAGGCACCCTGCAGCCTTATCCACGCGGACCCGAACTCCAGCGGACTCCCGAACTCCTGAACCCATTACAGTCGTCAGGTGACCATTGACTGGCCAGTCCTGCGCGCAGCCGCCGTGGCGGCCGCCGCCCGGGCGTACGCGCCGTACTCCGGGCTCCGGGTCGGGGCGGCCGCTCAGGCCGCCGGCGGGCAGATCGTCACCGGCTGCAACGTGGAGAACGCTTCCTACGGCCTGACCCTTTGCGCCGAGTGCGGCCTGGTCAGCGCCCTGCACGCGTCGGGTGCCTGGCAGCCGGACGCCCCGGCCCAGCTGCTGGCCGTCGCTGTCGTCGCGGGTGACGGGAAGCCGCTGCTGCCGTGCGGCCGCTGCCGCCAGCTCCTGCTCGAAGCCGGCGGCGGCGACCTGCTGGTGGACACCGAGGACGGTCCGGTGGAGTTGAAGGTCCTGCTCCCGGCCGCCTTCACCGGCACCGATCTTTCCCAGCGCCGGGAAACCCCCGGCCACCAAACCCCCGGCTACCAAACCCGGCCAGGGCGATCGCAATGACCGACGCGGTCACGCTCATTCGGGCCAAACGGGACGGGTACCCCCTCTCCGACACCGACATTCGCTGGCTGTTCGAGGCCTACGCCCGGGGCGAGGTCGCCGACGAGCAGATGTCCGCGCTGCTGATGGCGATCTACTTCCGGGGTCTTGACCAGGCCGAGCTCAGGACGTGGACCGCGGCGATGATCGCCTCGGGCGACCGGCTTGACCTGTCGGCCATCGAAAAGCCGACCGTGGACAAGCATTCGACCGGCGGGGTGGGGGACAAGGTCAGCCTGATCCTGGCGCCGCTGGTTGCGGCCTGCGGTGCCGCCGTCCCGCAGCTGTCAGGGCGTGGCCTCGGCCACACCGGCGGGACGCTGGACAAGCTCGAGTCGATCCCGGGTTTTCGCGCCGGGCTGACCCCGGCGGAAACCCTCGCCGTCCTGGCCAGCGCCGGATGTGTCATCTGTGCCGCTGGGCCGGGGCTGGCGCCCGCCGACCGCAGGCTGTACGCGCTGCGGGACGTAACCGGGACGGTCGAGTCCATCCCGCTCATCGCCAGCTCGATCATGTCGAAGAAGATCGCCGAGGGGACGAGCGCGCTCGTCCTGGACGTCAAGGTCGGCACCGGCGCCTTCATGACGAGCCGCGAGCAGGCGCGCCAGCTCGCCCGGACCATGGTCGCCCTGGGCGAAGAACATCAGGTGCGCACCGCGGCCCTGCTGACCCGGATGGATACCCCGCTGGGGCGCGCGGTCGGCAACGCCGTGGAGGTGGCGGAGTCGGTGCAGGCGCTGCAGGGCCACGGCCCGGCCGACCTGATGGAGGTCACCCTGGCCCTGGCCACCCGGATGCTGGCGCTGGCCGGCCTCCACGCCGACCCAGACGACCCAGACGACCCAGACGACCCAGACGACCCAGACGACCCAGACGACCCAGACGACCCCCGCGCCGATCCGGCCGCCGCCATCGCCGACGGCCGGGCCCTGGCCGCCTACCGGGCCATGGTCCGCGCGCAGGGCGGCGATCCGGATGCCCCGCTGCCGCAGGCGGCGCACACCACCCTGCTGCCGGCCCCCGCCTCCGGCTGGCTGACCCGCCTGGATGCCCTGGCCGTCGGGACCGCGGCCTGGCGGCTGGGGGCGGGCCGGGCCCGCAAGGAAGACGCGGTCAGCGCGGCCGCGGGGATCATCTGCCTGGCCAAGCCGGGGGAGCGGGTGCAGGCAGGCCAGCCGGTGCTCGAGCTCCGGGCCGACGAGCCGGAGCGTTTCGGTCCCGCCCTGGCCGCGCTTGACGGCGCCCTCGCGGTCAGCGAGCAGGGCCCCCCGCCACCGGTCTCCCCGGTCCTCGAATACATCTCTCCCGCGTGGTGAACGGAATAAGCATCGAACGGAATAAGCACCGGGTAGCACAATGGTGGGATGCTGACACTCGACCAGGTCCGGGCGGTTCCGAAGGTCCTGTTGCATGATCACCTGGATGGTGGCCTGCGGCCGCAGACCGTCCTGGAGCTGGCCCGCGAGACGGGCTACCGTGACCTGCCAGGTGACAACGTAGAAGAGCTGAC
>Ga0302181_10000345_pt1 | contig 40017 bp, 36 predicted proteins | sample I_Palsa_E3_3_FD_198786 | JGI IMG/M metagenome (GOLD analysis project Ga0302181, IMG submission 198786) | Peat permafrost microbial communities from Stordalen Mire near Abisko, Sweden - I_Palsa_E3_3 | ecosystem: Environmental > Terrestrial > Soil > Palsa > Peat permafrost | place: Sweden...
ACGAAGCCGCTGCGCAGCTCATCGAGATTGATGTCGAGCATCATGATGACGAACAGGAACAGCACCATGACCGCCCCGACGTAGACCAGCACCAGCACGATGGCCAGGAACTCCGCTTCGATCAGCAGCCACAGCACCGCGCTGGTGACGAAGCACAGCACCAGGCTCAGTGCCGCAAACACCGGGTTGCGCGTGATGATCACGCCCAGCGCGGCGGCGACCAGTACGGTCGCAAACACGTAGAACAGAATCAGCGGCAGCACGATGAACCCTCAGCTCCCCTTGGCATTATCGGTAGCGCGAATCCGCGCTCTTGTCCGCGCTGATCATGGCCTCGTAGCGATCACCCACGGCCAGCAGCTTGTCCTTGTTCATGATGTTTTCGCCGCGGTGCTCCATGTGATATTCATGGATCCGCGTCTCCACGATCGCATCCACCGGGCAGGCTTCCTCGCAGAAGCCGCAGTAAATGCACTTGAAGAGGTCGATGTCGTATCTCGTGGTGCGGCGCGTGCCGTCGGCGGCCACGTCCGAATCAATGGTGATGGCCAGTGCCGGGCACACCGCCTCGCAGAGCTTGCAGGCAATGCAGCGCTCCTCGCCGTTCGGATATCGGCGCAGCGCATGCAATCCGCGGAAGCGCACCGACTGCGGCGTTTTCTCTTCCGGATACTGCACCGTCACCTTGCGCCGGAACAGCGAGCGTGCGGTCACCGACAGCCCCTGCAGCAGTTCGGTGAGCAGGAAGGTCTTGATGGGATTGCTCATGGCCATGGGGTTCTCCAGGGGCCGACGTGATAGCTGAGCATGGCCGCCTCGACGACAATCCAGACCAGCGTGATGGGGATCAGGATCTTCCACCCGAGGCGCATGATCTGATCGTAGCGATAGCGCGGAAAGGTCGCGCGCAGCCAGAGGAACACACACAGCAGAGCGAATATCTTGAGCACCAGCCAATGCGTGCCCGGCAATCCCAGCAGCGTATTCCCGCCCAGCCAGGGCATCCCCTCCACCGGGCTGATCCAGCCGCCGAAGAAAAACACCGAGGTCAGGGCCGAGATCAGGATCATGTTGGCGTATTCGGCCAGGAAGAACAGCGCGAAAGCGATGCCGGAGTACTCCACGTGGAAGCCCGCGACGATCTCGGATTCCCCCTCGGCCACATCGAAGGGCGCGCGATTGGTCTCGGCGATGCCGGAGATGAAATACACCATGAACAGCGGAAACAACCAGGACCAGTTCCAGGCGCCCAGCCCGCCGTGCTGACGCGCCACGATGGCGCCGAGATTCAGGCTCCCGGAAGCCATCAGCACGCCCACCAGCGCGAAACCCATGGCGATCTCGTAGGCCACCATCTGCGCCGCCGAGCGCATGGCGCCGAGAAACGCGTACTTCGAGTTGGACGCCCAGCCCGCGAGGATGACGCCGTAGACGCCCATGGAGGTCAGCGACAGGTAGTACAGCAGCCCCGCATCGACATTGGCGATCGCGTAGTGGGGCGCTATCGGCACCACGGCCCAGGTGGCAAAGGCCGGTATCAGCGTGATGGCGGGCGCCAGCGTGAACAGCAGCTTGTTCGCGCGCGTCGGCACCACCACTTCTTTGATCAGCAGCTTGATGACATCGGCAAAGGGTTGGCCCATGCCGCCCGCGAAGCCGAAGATCTTCACGCGGTTGGGCCCGATGCGCATCTGCATCCAGCCGATGAGCTTGCGCTCCCACAGCGTGAGGTACGCCACCGACAGGATCAGCACCACGGTGAGAATCACCGTGAACACCGTCGAGTGCACGTACGGCGGCAGCGCCAGCCAGGCGGCAATCGCTTCCTTCACCGGGCAACCTTCACGGCGCAGCCCCCGCGTAGACCGCCGGCGCGCCGCGGCCTTCCACCGTGCGATGCAGTGCGCCCGCACGGCGCAGCACCGGATCGATCTCGTACATGCCGATATCAAAGGTGGGAGCCGAGGAGAGGTTTTGCCGCGCCCAGGAGGTGCCGGCATTGGCTGCGGCCGCAATCTGCGCTGCGCCATCGGGGCTCGCGGCCGCGATGCGCGCCTTGAGCGCATCGCGCACCTGCTCGGAGGAATCGTAGTCGAAGTCGGCCAGATGCATCAGGTTGCCCAGCACGCGCAGGATCTTCCATGCCGGACGCGCGGCACCCAGAGGCCTCGCGACTCCGCCATAGCTCTGCCAGCGGCCCTCGAGGCTCACATAGGTGCCCGAGGTCTCGGCAAAGCTGCCGGCCGGCAGCAGCACCTGCGCCACGCGTTTCATCGCCGCGCTCGCATAGGGCGTCACGGCTACGACGCGCGACCTGGCCAGCGCATCGAGTGCGCCGGGCTGCGCGGCATCGGCCCAGGGTTCGCAGTTAAGCAGCAGATAGCCGGCCAGCGTACCCTCGAGCATGGTGCGCGTATCGGTGCCCGGTGTCGCACGTGCCACACCGGCCACGCCGCGATGCGGCAGCACTCCAGCCAGATGAGCGCCTGCGGCATTGCCGCCCTCGGCCAGTTCGCCGAACACAGCGCCCGTGGCAGCGCTGAGCGCGCGCGCCAGCGCGCGCAGTTCACTGTAGCGAGCGCTGCGCAGGCTCAAGGCCCCGAGCCAGATCGCGCGCCGCGTACCCGCCTTGAGCGAATCGGCGATGGCGCGATGAGCATCATCCGGCGCGATGCCCTCGAGCAGCGAGCCGACACCGGCCGGCGCTGCGGCATCGCCGAGCGCCGCGCGCAACACCGCCGCCAGCGCGGCCACATCGCCATCGGCGCGCGCGACGATGTATCGCGCCACGGGGAACAGATACTTGGACAGCGCCGGGTTGATGAAACTGATTTTCGCGCCGCGCAGCGCCGCCTTGCGCACGCGGTGCGCCAGCATCGGCAATTCCTGGCGCAGGTTGGAGCCGATGATGAGCAGGCCGTCGAGTTCATCGACCGCGGCGATCGGCAGACCCAGTGCCGGCAGGCTCGCATCGGCCTCCTGGTCACGAAAATCGCGCCGGCGCAGACGATGATCCAGATGCGCGCTGCCGAGCCCATCGGCCAGGCGCGACAACAGGTAGAGTTCCTCCAGCGTGCTCGAGGGGTGCGCCAGCAGGCCCACGCCCTCCTCGCTGCCCGCGGCGGTCTTGAGCAGACCTGCCGCCTTCTCAAGTGCCTCGTCCCAGGACGCCTCGCGCCAGTTGCCATCGGCCGCGCGCAGCTGCGGCTGCAGCAGCCGGTCATCGCTGTAGATGCCCTCGTAGCTGAAACGGTCGCGATCGGCGATCCAGGTCTCGTTGATCTCCTCGCAATCGCGCGGCACCACGCGCATCAGCCGACCGCGCAGCACGTGACCGAAGAGCTGGGTCCCCATGCCGTCATGCGGCGAGACCATCGGGTACTGCGTCATCTCCCAGCCGCGGCCACGATAGCGGAAGGGCTTGCTGTTGAGTGCGCCGACCGGACACAAATCGATGATGTTGCCCGAGAGCTCATGATCGACGCTGTGCTCGATGTAAGTGCCGATCTCCATGTGCTCGCCGCGGCCCGTGGCACCCATTTCCTGGATGCCGGCGATATCCTGGCCAAAACGCACACAGCGCGTGCAGTGGATGCAGCGCGTCATATCAGTCGAGACCAGCGGCCCTAAGTTCTTGTCCTTGACCACGCGCTTGCGCTCGACGAAACGCGAGATGTCGCGGCCGAAACCCAGCGCCAGATCCTGCAGTTCGCACTCCCCGCCCTGATCGCAGATCGGGCAGTCCAGCGGATGGTTGATCAGCAGGAATTCCATGGTGGCGCGCTGCGCGCCGATCGCCTTCACCGAATGCGTGAAGATCTTCATGCCCTCGGCCACCGGCGTGGCGCAGGCCGGCAACGGCTTGGGCGCCTTCTCCACTTCCACCAGGCACATGCGGCAGTTGGCCGCTATGGGGAGTTTCTCGTGATAGCAGAAGCGCGGTATATAGACGCCCTCGCGATCCGTCACGCGCATGATCAGTTCATTCTTGCGTGCCTTCATCGGCACGCCGTTGACCTCGATGTTGACCAGATCGTCGCTCATGCCGCCTCGCGCGCAGCTAAAACGATGCTGCGTCCGCCGTGCTCGACCATGTACTCGAACTCGTGCCGGAAGTGTTTGAGGAAACTCTGCACGGGCCAGGCCGCCGCATCGCCCAGACCGCAGATGGTGTGACCCTCGATGCGGTTGGCCACATCGAGCAGCAGGTTCAGATCCTCCAGCCGCCCCTGCCCGGCCAGGATCCGCTTGAGTGTGCGGTTCAACCAGCCCGTGCCCTCGCGGCAGGGCGTGCACTGGCCGCAGGATTCGGACATGTAGAAGCGCGACAGGCGCTCGAGCACACGCACCATGCAGGTGGTCTCGTCCATGACGATGACCGCGGCGGAACCGATGCTCGAGCCACCGGCCTTGAGCGAGTCGTAATCCATGTTGAGCTTGAGCATGATTGAGGCCGGTACCACGGGCACCGATGAACCACCCGGTATCACAGCCTTGAGCTGCCGGCCCCCGAGCATCCCGCCGCACAGCTCGAGCAGATCCACGAACGGAATGCCCAGCGGCACCTCGAAATTGCCGGGCTTGCTGACGTGGCCGGACACCGAGAAGATCGCCGTGCCGCCGGAGTTCTTCGGCCCGAGTTCCGCAAACCACTGCGGGCCCCGCCGCAGGATGGTCGGCACCGAGGCATAGCTCTGGGTGTTGTTGATGGTGGTCGGCATGCCATACAGGCCGAAGGCTGCTGGAAACGGCGGCTTGAATCGCGGCTTGCCGGTCTTGCCCTCGAGCGAATCGAGCAGCGCGGTCTCCTCGCCGCAGATATAGGCGCCCGCGCCGACGTAGGTATAGAGATCAAAGTCGATGCCCGAGCCCAGGATATTCTTGCCGAGCAGTCCCGCCTCGTAGGCTTCCTTGAGCGCGGCCTCGAATCGCGGCACCGGCTCGGCCAGGAACTCGCCGCGGATATAGTTGTAGCCGACGGTCGCATTCATGCAGTAACCGCCGATCGCCAGGCCCTCGATCAGCGAGTGCGGGTTGTAGCGCAGGATGTCGCGGTCGTGGCAGGTACCGGGCTCGCTCTCATCGGAGTTGCAGACCGCGTACTTCTGCATCGACGCATTGCGCGGCATGAAGCTCCACTTGACGCCCACCGGGAAGGCGGCGCCGCCGCGCCCGCGCAGGCCCGAGGCCTTCACCTGCTCGATGATCTGCTCGCGCGGGGTCTTCTCGGCCAGGATCTTCTTCCAGGCCTCGTAGCCGCCGATGCGCTGATAGGTGGCCAGTTCCCACGAGCGCTCGTACTTCAGCGGCTCGAAGCAGGTCAGATTGAGCTTATCGTCCCAGCTGCTCATTTCAGTTCCGCCAGTATCCGATCGACCTTCTCGGTGGTCAGATACTCGTGATAGACATGATCGACCATCATCATCGGTGCGCCCGTGCAGGCGGCCAGGCACTCCTCCTCGCGCTTGAGAAAGATGCGGCCATCGGGCGTGCTCTCGCCGGTGCGGATGCCGAGTTTCTGTTCCACGTAGGCGGCGATGTCCTCGCCCCCGCGCAGCATGCAGGAGATATTGGTGCAGACGCTGACGTGATGCCGGCCGCAGGGATGGGTCTCGAACATCGAGTAGAAACTGGCCACCTCGTACACCTGGATGGGCGGCAGCTGCAGGTACTCGGCGATCGCGTCCATCAGATCGGGCGTCAGGTAGCCCTGGTTCTGTTCCTGCGCGGCGCGCAGCGCCGAAATGACGGCCGAACGCTGCCGGCCGGCCGGAAATTTGGCCACCCAGTGGTCGATCTCCGCGCGCGTATGCTCGGACAGCAAACCCGTCTTGCCCGACTCGGTGCTCATCAGCGATCGATCTCCCCGAAGACGATGTCCTGTGTACCGATGACCGCCACCACGTCGGCCAGCATGTGCCCCTGCACCATTTCGCCCAGCGAGGCCAGGTGCGGGAAGCCCGGCGCGCGGCACTTGAGCCGATAGGGCTTGTTGGCGCCATCGGACACCAGGAACACGCCGAACTCGCCCTTGGGCGCCTCCACGGCCGCGTAGGTCTCCCCTTCGGGCACGCAGTAGCCCTCGGTCATGAATTTGAAGTGATGGATCAGCGACTCCATGTCTTCCTTCATGTGCTCGCGGCTCGGTGCGCGCACCTTGCGATCATCGACCATCACCGGTCCGGGATTGGCGCGCAGCCAGTCCACGCATTGCTTGATGATGCGATTGGATTGGCGCATCTCCTCGATCCGCACCAGGTAGCGGTCGTAGCAGTCGCCATTGACGCCCACCGGGATGTCGAAATCCATTTTGCGGTAGGCCTCGTAGGGCTGCTTCTTGCGCAGATCCCACTCGATGCCCGAGCCGCGCAGCATGGGTCCCGAAAAACCCAGCTGCAGGGCGCGTTCGGGCGTGACCACGCCGATATTGACCGTGCGCTGCTTCCAGATGCGATTGTCGGTCAGCAGCGTTTCGTATTCATCCACGCAGGCCGGAAACTTGCGCGTGAAGGCTTCGATGAAATCCAGCAGCGAACCCGCGCGGGCTTCATTCAGGCGGTCAACTTCCTTCTGCGTGCGCCAGCGCGACGCGAAATATTTCGGCATCGCCTCCGGCAGGTCGCGGTACACGCCGCCCGGGCGATAGTAAGTCGCGTGCATGCGCGTGCCCGAGACCGCCTCGTAGCAGTCCATGAGGTCCTCGCGCTCGCGAAAGCAGAACAGGAAGATCGTCATGGCGCCGATGTCCAGGCCGTGCGCGCCCAGCCACATCAGGTGATTGAGCACGCGCGTGATCTCATCGAACATCACGCGGATGTACTGTGCGCGCTCCGGCGGACTGATGCCCAGCAGCCGCTCGATGGCCATCACGTAGGCGTGCTCATTGCACATCATCGACACGTAGTCGAGGCGGTCCATGTAGCCGATGGACTGATTGAAGGGCTTGGACTCGGCCAGCTTCTCGGTGGCCCGGTGCAGCAGCCCGATGTGCGGGTCGGCCTTCTGGATCACCTCGCCGTCCATCTCGAGCACCAGGCGCAGCACCCCGTGGGCCGCCGGATGCTGCGGACCAAAGTTGAGCGTGAGGTTGCGTATCTCTGCCATCAGCCTTCAGCCATCACTCGCGCGGGTCGTCGGCCGGGCGCTTGATATCGTGCAGCGCCGGATCGTAGCGGTTGTCGTGCCGGATCACGCGCGGCACCAGGGTGCGCGGTTCGATGCTGACCGGCGCATAGACCACGCGCTTGAGCTGCGCGTCATAGTGCACTTCGACATTGCCGATCAGCGGGAAGTCCTTGCGGAACGGATGACCGATGAAGCCGTAGTCGGTCAGTATCCGGCGCAGATCCGGATGCCCCTTGAAGAGAATGCCGAACAGATCGAACGCCTCGCGCTCGAACCAGTCGGCGCTGGCCCAGATGCCGGTCAGCGAATCGATGATGGGATCCTCGATCTCATCGCACCAGACCCGGAGGCGAAGGCGGCGATTGTGCGCAATGGAGAGCAGCTGCGAGACCACGGCGAAGCGCTTGTTACCGGCCAGGGTGTGCGGTGCCGCGCGATTCACGCCGCGGCTGAAACCCGAGGCGGTGGCCGCCACGGTGCGCCACTCGGCACGGCCGAAATCCAGGTAGTCCACGCCGGCCAGGTCGATGAGCATCTCGAAGCGAAGCTCCGGATCATCGCGCAAGGTGCGGGCGACCTCGAGCAGATCGCCAGGGGCGACCTCGATGGCGACTTCATCGGCCAGCGACGGGTAGCGCTGCGCACGCTTGCCGAGCGCGCGTTCGATCCGCGCGGCCAGCTCATCGATGTATGCGGGCACCGTGACTGTCCTGCAGACCGATCAGGCCGCCGCGGCCGCGCGCCGCTCGATCTTGCGCTGCAGCTGGATGATCCCATAGAGCAATGCCTCGGCCGTGGGCGGGCAGCCCGGGACGTAGATGTCCACCGGCACGATGCGGTCGCAACCCCGGACCACGGCATAGGAATAGTGGTAGTAACCCCCGCCATTGGCGCACGAGCCCATCGAGATCACCCAGCGCGGCTCGGGCATCTGGTCGTACACCTTGCGCAGGGCCGGGGCCATCTTGTTGACCAGCGTGCCGGCCACGATCATGACGTCCGACTGGCGCGGACTGGGACGAAACACCACGCCGAAGCGATCCAGGTCGTAGCGCGCCGCGCCGGCATGCATCATCTCCACCGCACAGCAGGCCAGGCCGAAGGTCATGGGCCAGAGCGAACCGGTGCGCGCCCAGCTCACGAGATCATCCACGCGCGCGGTCAGAAAGCCGCGCTGGGCAAAACCCTGGGTGTCGAGAGCCTCTAATCCCACTCCAGCGCTCCTTTCTTCCACTCGTAGGCAAAGCCGATGACGAGAATCAGCAGAAAGATGCCCATGCCCAGCAGGCCCTGCGCGCCGACCCGGCCGACCCACACGGCCCACGGAAACAGGAAGGCGATCTCGAGGTCAAAAATGATGAACAGGATGGCCACCAGGTAGTAGCGCACGTCGAATCTGACACGCGAGTCCTCGAAGGGCTCGAAGCCGCACTCATAGGCGGAGAGCTTGTCGGCATCGCCGCGATGGCGAACACCGAGCCGGCCGAGCACCTTGCCCAGTCCGAGCAGTACGCCGGACAGTGCGGTCGCAATCGCCAGAAAGATCAGTATCGGCAGGTAGTTTGTCAGCATGCCCACACCGGTATGTAAAAGGGGCGGCATGCTTCGCTCACGCGACCATTGCTTCGCCCCGTTATGTGCGTAGTGTAACAGGCAGTTACATTAAATTGGTGCCGACGGCGAGATTCGAACTCGCACACCTCGCGGCGCTAGCCCCTCAAGCTAGTGTGTCTACCAGTTCCACCACGTCGGCTTGATCTTGCTGCGTTATCTAGCAGCGCTATTTGTTGGCAGGCAGCGTGCCGCTCGACGGTGCCGATGCCGGTGCCGATGCCGGTGCCGGTGCCGCAGGCGTGCTCGAGGGCTCACCAGGCGTTGTCGATGGAGTCGTCGACGGTATCTCGGATCCTGTCGGTGCTCCCGGCAGCACCGGCACGCTGGTGGGCGAATTCGCCGGCGCCGGCTGATTTTGCAGCTGTTCGAGAATGCTGCCCGAGGAGGCCGCGGCCTTGTGCGAGCCCACGTAAGTCAGCGACAGACTCGTCACCATGAAGATGCCGGCCAGGATGCCGGTGGCACGCGACAGCGCGGTGCTGGCGCCGCGCGCACCGAACACCGTGCCCGAGGCACCCGCGCCGAAGCCTGCGCCCGCCTCCGCGCCCTTGCCGCGCTGAAGCAGCACCAGGCCCACGATCGAGAAGGCGCAGATGAAGTGAATGATCAGCAATACCGAATGCAACATGTAGGGTCCCAGTGTCAGCCGCGTGCAGCGGCCACGATGCTCAAGAATTCCTCGGCTTTGAGCGAAGCCCCGCCGATCAGCCCGCCATCGACATCCGCCTGCGCAAAAAGCTCCCGCGCATTGCCCGTCTTGACGCTGCCGCCGTAGAGGATCGGCAAGGCGTGCGCGATTTTAGCATCCTGCTGCGCCAGCCGCTCCCGGATGAACCGGTGCACTTCCTGCGCCTGCTCCGGGGACGCGGTGCGGCCGGTGCCGATGGCCCAGACCGGCTCATAGGCGATCACCGCGCCGGCGAAGGCGGCAATCCCGGTCAACGACACCACGGCTTCCAGCTGCCGCCCGACCACCGCCTGGCAGTGGCCGGCTTCGCGCTCTGCCAACAGCTCCCCCAGGCACAGAATCGGCCTCAGCTGGTGCGCCAGCGCGGCGGCGAATTTGCGGGCGACCAGCACATCGTCTTCACCGTAGATATTGCGCCGTTCCGAGTGGCCCACGATGACGTAGCGGCAGCCGACGTCGTGCAGCATGGCCGCAGACACCTCACCGGTATAGGCCCCATGCGCCTCGGCACAGACATCCTGTGCACCCAGCCGAACCGCCGAATCCCGCAGCAGCCGCGCGATTTCCGCCAGGTAGACGAACGGCGGGCAAATCACGCAGGTGACCGCATCGAGGTGCGGCGAGGCAAGGATAGCCTCGACCAGCGGCCCGTTTGCCGCGCGCGAACCGTGCATTTTCCAATTGCCGGCCACGAGCTTGCGCCGCATCATTGCCGCCCCGCTGTACGCCCCATCTTTGGGCGCGCGGATCATATCGGCGCCTCTCGGGGCGCGCAACGCGCCGGCGGCACTTGGCAGCTGATTATTAGGTGGTCACCGGCCTACGCGGGACGGCGGCCCGAACCACCTGGGCCAGATCGTCAGCGCAACTGCGCACGTCAGACTCATCCCGCCCCTCGACCATGACCCGGATCACCGGCTCGGTCCCCGAGGCACGCAGCACCACCCGGCCCTCGCCGGCCAGGTGTTCCTCGATGCGCCGCTGCGCGGCGATGATGCTGGGCACCGTGCTCGGGTCGAAGCGGCTTTCGACTTCGACGTTCAGCAGCACCTGCGGCAGCTTGTCCATACCGGCGGCCAGCTCGGCCAGCGGCCGGCGGGTCTCTTTCATGATGGCGAGAATCTGCAGCGCCGTGATCAGGCCGTCGCCGGTGGTGGTGCGGTCGAGACTCAATATGTGGCCCGAGGTTTCCCCGCCCAGCATGCCGCCGCTTTCGACCAGTTTGGCGAGCACGTGCCGATCGCCGACCGGCGCGCGCACGAAATCCACGCCCAGCCGCCGCATGGCCAGCTCGAGCCCGAAATTGCTCATGACGGTCCCGACCACAGGCCCGCGCAGCCGCCCGGCCTTGTGGGCGTGGGAGGCGATCACGTACAGGAGCTGATCGCCATCGACCAGCCTGCCCAGGTGATCGACCATCACCACGCGATCCCCGTCGCCATCGACGGCGACACCCACGTGCGCCCGCACACCCGGCACCGTGAGCTGCAGCAGCTCGGGCGAGGTCGAACCGCAGCCATCGTTGATATTGCGGCCGTTGGGGGAGCAGCCGATCGGCACGATGTCGGCATCGAGGTCGGCCAGGATGCGCGGCGCCACCTTGTAGGCGGCGCCATTGGCGCAGTCGATCACGATCTTCAGCCCCGACAGGTCCATGCCGCCGGGCAGCACGCCGGCGCAGAATTCCTGGTAATACTGTTGCGTGGTCTCGGCGCGGCGCGCGCGCCCGAGTTCACGCGAGGCGAGGGTCGTCGGCGGCGCCGACAACTGCGCCTCGATGCGCTCCTCGATCTCGTTCGAGAGCTTGGCGCCCTCGCCGTCGAAGAACTTGATGCCATTGTCCTCATACAGGTTGTGCGAGGCGCTGATCACCACGCCGAGCTTGCAGCGCAGCCGCCGGACCACGTGTGCCACGGCCGGTGTCGGCAGCGGCCCGGTCAGCAGCACATCGGCACCGGCGGCCACGAAGCCCGCCTCCAGCGCCGATTCGAACATATAGCCCGACAGGCGCGTGTCTTTGCCGATCAATACCGTGCCGCCCTCGGGCATGATTACGCGCGCGGCAGCGCTGGCCAGGCGCAGTGCGAAGTCGACCGTCATGGGTTCGGTACCCACGCGGCCGCGAATGCCATCGGTGCCGAAATACTGCCTTGCCACTGCGCGACTCCCTTGATCCAGCTCGCGTCTAATGCAATTCGCGTCGCATCGCGTTGGCGACATGCACGGCATCGACGGTGGCGGACACATCGTGCGCGCGCACGATGCGCGCACCGCGCAATACGGCCACCGTGGCCAGCGCGAGACTGCCGGGCAGTCGCTCCTCCGCGGGACGTCCCGTCAGCGCCGTCACAAAAGACTTGCGCGACAGCCCCACGCACAGCGGCCGCTCGAGCGACGCGAACTCATCCAGATGCCGCAGCAGTTCCAGGTTATGCGCGGTGGTCTTGCCGAAACCGAATCCCGGATCGACACACAGGCGCTCACGCTCGATGCCGGCGGCAGCACAGGCGCGCAGGCGCTCCTCGAGATAGGCCCGCACCTCGACCACGACCTGGGCGTATTGCGGCTCGCGCTGCATGTCGGCGGGCTCGCCGCGCATGTGCATCAGGCAGATGCCGAGATTGCCGGCCGCTGCGGCCTCGAGGGCTCCCGGCACCCGCAGCGCGCGCACATCGTTGATCAGGTGTGCGCCCGCGTCGGCCGCGCGCCGCATGAGTTCGGGGTTGGAGGTGTCGACCGAGATCAGCAGGCCCAGGCGCGCCGCGATGCGTTCCACCACCGGCAGCACCCGCCGGAGTTCTGTTTCGCTGTCGGGAGGCGCGGCGCCGGGGCGGGTGGATTCCCCGCCGATGTCAAGGATGGCGGCGCCCTGCTCGGCCATGCGTTCGGCATGCGCCAGGGCCGCCGCCGGATCCAGGTAAAGGCCGCCGTCCGAGAAGGAGTCGGGGGTGACATTGAGCACGCCCATGACGACGGCTGCCTCTAGTTCGAGAACCCGGCCGGCACAGAGCAACCGCGCGGCACCGGCCACAGGCAGCAGCCGTGGAGCGGGCGCCGCCATGGGCCGCGTCAGCTCAATGCTGCCCGGCAGGCCGGGCGATGGGTGCTTCGGCGGGACCGCCCACGGGGGTCGCGACGGGCTTGCCGCCGCCCGGACCGGTGCTCGGGGTATCGTCCCAGCCATCGGGTGGACGCGGTGTACGGCCGGCCATGATGTCCTGGATCTGATCGTCGGCGATGGTCTCGTACTTGATCAGCGCCTCGGCCATCGCATGGAGCTTGTCGAGACTGGTCTCGAGAATCTCCTTGGCGCGCTTGTAGTTGGTCTCGATCACGCGCCGCACTTCCTCGTCGATGGCGTGCGCGGTCTCATCCGAAACCTGCTTGTGCTGAGTGACGCTGCGGCCGAGGAACACCTCGCCGGCCTCTTCCGTGTAGGTGAGCGGTCCTAAGCGGTCCGACAGGCCCCACTTGGTCACCATGTTGCGCGCCAGCTCGGTGGCGCGTTCGATGTCGTTCGAGGCACCGGTCGTGACGGCATCGTCGCCGAAGATGATCTGCTCGGCGATGCGTCCGCCGAACAACGTGGCGATCGAGCTCTCGAGTCGCCGGCGGCTCATCGAATAGCGATCCTGCTCGGGCAGGAACTGCGTGACACCCAAAGCGCGGCCGCGCGGAATGATCGTGACCTTGTAGACCGGGTCGTGCTCGGGGGTCGAGATGCCCACGATCGCATGCCCGGACTCGTGATAGGCGGTCATGCGCTTCTCGGCTTCGGTCATGACCAGCGAGCGCCGCTCGGCGCCCATGAGAATCTTGTCCTTGGCGCGCTCGAACTGATCCATCGACACCAGCCGCTGGTTGGCGCGCGCCGCGAACAGCGCCGCCTCGTTGACCAGGTTCGCCAGGTCCGCGCCCGAAAATCCGGGGGTGCCACGCGCAATCAGCGAGGGCTTAACGTCGTCGCCCAGCGGCACGCGCCGCATGTGGACACGCAGGATCTGCTCGCGTCCGCGCACATCCGGCAGCGGCACCACCACCTGGCGGTCGAAACGGCCCGGGCGCAGCAGCGCCGGATCGAGCACGTCAGGCCGGTTGGTGGCGGCGATGACGATGATGCCCTCGTTGCCCTCGAAGCCGTCCATTTCGACCAGCAGCTGATTGAGGGTCTGCTCGCGCTCATCGTGTCCACCGCCGAGGCCCGCGCCGCGATGGCGGCCGACCGCGTCGATCTCATCGATGAAAATGATGCACGGTGCGTGCTTCTTGGCCTGCTCGAACATGTCGCGCACGCGCGAGGCACCGACACCGACGAACATCTCGACGAAGTCGGAGCCTGAGATGGTGAAGAAAGGCACCTTGGCCTCGCCGGCGATCGCGCGTGCGAGCAGGGTCTTGCCCGTGCCGGGCGAGCCGACCATCAGCACACCTTTGGGGATCTTGCCGCCGAGTTTCTGGAACTTGCCCGGATCCTTGAGGAAATCGACGATCTCGCCGACCTCCTGCTTGGCTTCGTCCACGCCGGCGACATCGGCGAAGGTGACGTTGACCTGGTCCTCACCGAGCAGGCGTGCCCGGCTCTTGCCGAAAGACATGGCCCCGCGGCCGCCCGCGGCGCCCTGCATCTGGCGCAGCAAATACACAAACACCACCAGCATCAGCAGCGCCGGCGCCAGCTGCAGCAACAGCTGCGCGACGAAGTTCGGCTGCTTGGGCGGCTGCCCCTCGATCGAAACACCCGCCTTGAGCAGGTCGCCGATCAGGACGGTGTAGTTGGTCTCGGGGTTGTAGGTCTCGAACTGCTGCTTATCCTTGCGGACACCACGAATGGTGTCGCCCTGGATGACCACGCTCTCGACCTTGTTGTCGTGTACCGCGGCAATGAATTCGGAATAACGGATCGGCTCGCGTTGTGGTCCGCTCGGTACATAGCGGCTGAACACCAGCAGCAGCACCAGGACGATGACGACCCAGAGCAGGATGTTTTTGGTCAGGTCATTCAACTCGATTCACCATGTTGCAAATAAATCGCGGAACCGGGACGGATTTTGCATCAATTGGGACGCTACACCATCCGCCTGCCGGAGGCCAGTAAGTATGTTTCAGGACTGCGACTTCGCGAGGCTTCCGGCTTCAGCAACCTGACCTGCCTGAACTCACGTCGCGCTGAGGCGACAAATTCCTGAAATCCGGCACCCTGCAGCAATTTAATCAGGGCGCTGCCATCCGGTTTCAAGAGAGTCTGCGCCATTTCCAGCGCCAGCTCGGCCAGGTACATGCTGCGCGGCGCATCGATGGCATCCATGCCGCTCAGGTTGGGCGCCATGTCCGATAGCAGCACATCCAGCCCCGCTTCTCCCAGCGCGCGGCGGATCTCCTCGGCCACGCTCTGCTCGCGAAAATCCCCCTGGACGAAGTCCACCCCGGCGAGCGCATCCATCGGCAGAATATCGCTGGCGACCACGCGCCCGTTGCGTCCCACCTGCCGCCGCGCGTACTGGCTCCAGGCGCCCGGCGCCGCGCCGAGGTCCAGCACCACCGAACCGGCCTTGAGCAGCCGCGCGCCGCGATCCATTTCCTCGAGCTTGTAGATCGCGCGTGAACGCCAGCCCTCGGCCTTCGCCCGTTTGACGAATGGATCGGTAAAATGTTCACGCAGCCAACGATCGCTGCTCTTGGATCGACGCGCCATATGACGGATATCACTCTAAGCGAAAAACAGCTGCGTTTTCTGCGAGGCCGTGCGCACGCGCTCAAGCCGGTCATCCAGATAGGCCAGCACGGGCTCACTGCCGCCGTCACAGCCGAGACGGTGCGGGCGCTCACCGACCACGAACTGATCAAGGTACGGGTGCAGGCCGCCGATCGGGCAGCGCGCGACGGGGCCATCGCGGCGCTTGCCGAGCAGACCGGCAGCGCGCTGGTGCAGCGCATCGGTCACGTGGCGGTGCTGTTCAAGCCGCGCTCGCCGCTGTCGCGTATCCCGCTGCCTGAGGGCTGATCGAGGCAAAGCGATGCTGCAACGCAGCGTCAGAGGTATTTGACCGATACTATCTCGTAGCTGCGGGTGCGGCCCGGAGCGGTCACATCGACCACGTCACCCGAACTCTTGCCGATCAGTGCGCGGGCAATCGGCGAGGTCACCGATATCCGCCCGGTGCGGATGTCCGCCTCATCCTCGCCCACGATCTGGTAGGTGACCGCCGCGCCTTCATCCTGATCCTCGAGTTCCACCGTGGCACCGAACACCACGCGGCCCGTGACCGGCAGGCTGGCCACGTCGATGATCTCGGCGGCGCCCAGGCGTGATTCGATTTCGCCGATCCGGCCCTCGATGAAACCCTGCTGCTCGCGCGCGGCGTGATATTCGGCATTTTCCGAAAGATCCCCGTGACTGCGCGCCTCGGCAATCGCCTTGATCACGCGCGGCCGATCCTCGGACTTCAGCCGCTTGAGCTCCTGGCGCAGCAACTCTGCGCCGCGCAGGGTCATCGGCGAGCGTTTCATGTACCGACCAGCTTGTGCAGATCCTGCAGGCGATTGACGTCGACCTCATCGATGTGATCGAGCGCCTCGCAGGTGGCCAGCGCCGCGGCCAGGGTCGTGTAGTAGGTCACGCGCCGATGCACGGCCTCGCGGCGGATCGAATTGGATTCGAGAATGGCCTGTTTGCCCTCGGTGGTGTTCACGATCAGATCGATCTCGTCGTTCTTGATCATGTCGACGATGTGCGGGCGACCCTCGCGCACCTTGTTGACGACGCGGCACTCGATGCCGGCGGCGGTCAGCGTCTGGGCCGTGCCGCTGGTGGCAACGATGCTGAAGCCATGCTCGATCAGGCGGCGTGCCAGTGGCACCGCCCCGCTCTTATCGCGCTCGCGCACACTGATCAGGCAGCAGCCATGGCGTGGCAGCACCACGCCCGAGGCGCTCTGCGACTTGGCGTAAGCCTCGCCAAAGGTACGTCCCGTGCCCATGACCTCACCGGTGGACTTCATTTCCGGGCCGAGAATCGGATCGGCCTCGGGAAATTTCATGAAAGGAAACACCGCTTCCTTGACCGAATAGTACTTCGGCACGCGCTCGGACAGAACTCCCAGATCGCGCAGTTTGCGCCCGGTCATCACCTTGGCCGCGATCTTGGCGATGGGCACCCCGGTGGCCTTGGACACGAAGGGCACGGTGCGCGAGGCGCGCGGGTTGACCTCGAGCACGTAGACCGTGCCGTTCTGGATCGCAAACTGGATGTTCATGAGCCCGATGACATTGAGCGCGCGCGCGAGCTTGCGCGTTTGCGCGCGCATCTCATCCTGCAGTTCCACCGACAGGCTGTTGGGGGGCAGCGAACAGCTCGAATCCCCCGAGTGCACGCCGGCCTGCTCGACGTGTTCCATGATGCCGCCAATCAGCACGTCCTCGCCGTCGCAGACCGCATCGACATCTACCTCGATGGCCACATCGAGGAAGCGGTCGAGCAGCACCGGGCTGTCGTTCGAGACCTTCATGGCATGTCCCATGTACGCGCGCAGGTCTTCTTCGTTGAACACCACTTCCATGGCGCGGCCGCCGAGCACATAGGACGGGCGCACCACCAGCGGGTAGCCCACCTCGCGCGCCAGCACCACGGCCTGCTCCTCGGTGCGCGCGGTCGCGTTAGCCGGCTGCTTGAGCCCGAGGCGCCGTACCAGCTGCTGGAAGCGCTCGCGATCCTCGGCCACGTCGATGGAATCGGGCGAGGTGCCGATGATGGGCGCTCCGGCGGCTTCCAGTGCACGCGAGAGTTTCAGGGGCGTCTGGCCGCCGAACTGCACGATGACGCCGCCGGGCTTTTCCTTGGCGATGATCTCCAGCACATCCTCGAGCGTGAGTGGTTCGAAGTACAGCCGGTCCGAGGTGTCATAGTCGGTCGAGACCGTCTCGGGATTGCAGTTGACCATGATGGTCTCGTAGCCCTGCTCGCGCAGCGCCAGCGCGGCATGCACGCAACAGTAGTCGAACTCAATGCCCTGGCCGATGCGGTTCGGGCCGCCGCCCAGGATCATGATCTTGTCGCGCTTGGTGGGCTCGGCCTCGCATTCTTCCTCGTAGGTCGAATAGAGATAGGCGGTCGAGGTCGCAAACTCCGCGGCACAGGTATCGACGCGCTTGTAGACCGGGGCGATGCCGAACTCGCGCCGCTTGGTGCGCAGCGCGGCTTCGGTCGAGCGGGTCAGCGTGGCCAGCCTGCGGTCGGAGAAGCCCTTGCGCTTGAGCGCCCGCAGACGCTCGACCCCCAGCGCACTCTCCCCCTCGCGCCGCACGCGCCCCTCCTCCACAATCAGGTCCGCGATCTGGGCCAGGAACCAGGGGTCGATGGCCGTCAGCTCATTGACGCGCTCGATGTCCCATCCGGCGCGCAGCGCGTCGGCCACATACAGCAGCCGGTTGGCGCCCGGCGCGCGCAGCTCATAGATCAGTTCCTTCTGCGCTTCCTCGGACAGCGGCAGGGTCAGGATCGGGTCGAGGCCATCGAGCCCGGTTTCCAGTCCGCGCAGCGCCTTGTGCAGCGACTCCTGGAAGTTATGGCCGATTGCCATGACCTCGCCGACGGATTTCATCTGCGTGGTGAGGCGATTGTTGGCGGCCGGAAACTTCTCGAAGGTAAAGCGCGGAATCTTCGTGACCACGTAATCGATGGTCGGCTCGAAGGACGCCGGCGTCGCGCCGCCCGTGATCTCGTTCCTGAGCTCATCGAGGGTGTAGCCGATCGCGAGCTTGGCGGCGATCTTGGCGATCGGGAAGCCGGTGGCCTTGGAGGCCAGCGCCGAGGAGCGCGACACGCGCGGGTTCATCTCGATGACCAGCAGCCGCCCGTCTTTGGGATTGACCGCAAACTGCACGTTCGAGCCGCCGGTCTCGACACCGATCTTGCGCAGCACCGCCAGCGAGGCATCGCGCATGCGCTGATACTCTTTATCCGTCAGCGTCTGCGCCGGTGCCACCGTGATGGAATCGCCGGTGTGCACACCCATGGGATCGAAATTCTCGATCGAGCAGACGATGATGCAGTTGTCCTTGCGGTCCCGCACCACCTCCATCTCGAATTCCTTCCAGCCGAGCACCGACTCCTCGAGCAGCAATTCGCGCGTGGGCGAGGCCTCCAGTCCGCGCTGCACGATGGCCTCGAACTCCTCGCGGTTGTAGGCGATGCCGCCGCCGCTGCCGCCCATGGTGAAGGACGGCCGGATCACGATCGGATAGCCGATGCTGCTCTGCACGGCCAACGCCTCTTCCAGGCTGCGCGCGATCTGGGAATGCGGCGTCTCGAGCCCGATCTCGCGCATGGCATTGCGAAACTGTTCGCGATCCTCGGCCATGTCGATGGCCTCGCGCGAGGCGCCGATCATCTCGACATTGAACTCCTTGAGCACGCCCTCGCGCACCAGGTCGAGCGCCGTGTTGAGCGCGGTCTGACCGCCCATGGTCGGCAGCAATGCATCGGGACGCTCGCGCTCGATGATGCGCGCCACCGTGCGCCAGTTGATTGGCTCGATGTAGATGGCGTCGGCGCTCTCCGGGTCGGTCATGATCGTGGCCGGGTTCGAATTGACCAGGATCACGCGATAACCCTCTTCGCGCAGCGCCTTGCAGGCCTGCGCACCGGAGTAATCGAATTCGCACGCCTGGCCGATGATGATCGGGCCGGCGCCAATGATCAGGACACTCTGGATGTCGGTGCGTTTGGGCATCGCGGCCTAGCGCTCGGCACTCTGCTTGCGCGGGTTGGAACGCAGCGCACGCAGCTGCTGCTGCAGCCGGCGCACCATCGCCTGTACGAAGCTCTCGAACAGCGGCCGCAGGTCATGCGGTCCGGGACTGGCCTCGGGATGACCCTGGAAACTGAACGCCGGGCGATCGGTGCGCGCGACCCCCTGCAGCGTGCTGTCGAACAGCGAGCGATGCGTCGCCACCAGGTTCTGCGGCAACGTCGCCTCATCGACCGCGAAGCCGTGATTCTGGCTGGTGATCAGCACGCGCCCCGAGCTAAGTTCCTGCACCGGATGATTCGCGCCGTGGTGGCCGAACTTCATCTTCACCGTGCGGGCGCCGCTGGCGAGCGCCAGCAGCTGATGTCCCAGGCAGATGCCGAGAATCGGTATGTCCGTCTCCAGGAATTCAGCGATCGCCTTGATGGCGTAATCGCAGGGCTCCGGATCCCCGGGCCCGTTCGAGAGGAACACGCCGTCGGGGTTCAGCGCCAGCACATCGGCCGAAGGGGTCGTGGCGGGCACCACGGTCACACGGCATCCCTGATCAGAGATGAGTCGCAGGATGTTGCGCTTGATGCCGTAGTCGTAGGCGACCACGTGCAGTCGCTGCTGCGCGCGCAGCGGTGCCGCATCGCGACCGATGCTGCCGTCATTCCACTGATAGGGCGCGCGCGTACTCACGACCTTCGCCAGGTCCATGCCCTTGAGGCCCGGGAAGGCACGGGCGGCGCGCACCGCGGCGCTCTCCTCCAATTTCTCGCCGGTCATGATGCAGCCCGATTGGGCGCCCTTCTCGCGCAGCAGCCGCGTGAGGCGACGGGTATCGATCCCCGCGATGGCGACGATGCGCCCGCGCTGCAGGAAATCTCCGAGCGAGCCGGAAGCGCGCCAGCTGCTCGGCACCAGCGACAGGTCGCGGATCACGAGGCCGGCGGCGTAGATCTGCGAGGACTCCATGTCCTCGGGCGTGACACCGGTGTTGCCGATGTGCGGATAGGTCAGCGTGACGATCTGGCGGGCGTAAGAAGGATCGGTGAGGATTTCCTGGTAGCCGGTGATGGCTGTGTTGAAAACGACCTCACCTGTCGTATTACCGGGAGCGCCAATGGAGTGGCCTCTGAAGATGCTCCCATCCGCGAGAGCGAGCACCGCCGGTGCAGCCATTCACGCCCCTTTACGACACGCAGATGCACAAAGCGGGAGGAGTTCTTTTGGAACATCCTCCCGCCTTGTGCGGACTAACCCGATACTCGGATTACGGATAAAAGTGTAAAGACCCCTACCGCCCCTGTCCACGCCAATCTGTCCAAATTGCGGCTCGCTCAAAGGCCTTCCACTCCGTGCCAAGGCTCCCGCGCAACTCCCGTGTGAGTCATGTAAAAGCCTGTATTAACTGATAAAAACATCGGCCATGCCATACCGCCCCGGGGGCTGGCTGGCCAGCCACTGCCCGGCCATGAGGGCCCCGCGCGCAAACACCCCGCGGTCACTTACGCTGTGTCGCAGCATGAGCCTTTCCCCCTGGCCAAGGAAGTGCACCTCGTGCTCACCGACGACATCCCCACCCCGAACGCTCGCAAATCCGATACCGCCGCGCTCACGCACACCGGTGATGCCATGGCGTCCATAGATCGCCGCATCCTCCAGTGCCATGCCGCGTGCCTCGGCCGCGGCCTCGCCGATGGCCAGGGCCGTGCCTGAAGGCGCATCCACCTTATCGCGGTGATGCGTTTCGATGATCTCGATGTCGAAGCCCGCCGGCAACCGGGCTGCCGCGGTACCCACGAGCGAGAGCAGCAGATTGAGCCCGGGGCTGGTGTTGGGAGCAATGAGCAGCGCGATGCTGTCGGCCGCCGCGGCGATCGGCGCCGCCAGCTCGCGCGCCAACCCGGTGGTCCCGAGCAATAAAGGCACGCGCGCAGCCACGCAGGCTGCCAGCGTGGCCGGCGCCGCGCGGGCGCTGGAGAAATCGATGGCGAGTGCGGCCGAGCGCAGCAGCGGCGGCAATGACGCCGACACCGTCACGCCGATCGGCGCCAGCCCGGCACGCGCCGCGACATCCTCGCCGATGGCGGGGCTGCCCTCGGAGGCCAGCGCGCCGCAAAGCTTCAGGGCGCTGAAGCGCGGCAGCTCGCGCAGAATGTTGACACCCATGCGCCCGGTGGCGCCGATCAGTACGGTGGGGATGGCAGTCCCGGTCACTCTTCGCTGCCCGAGAAGAAGCTCTTGACCCCATCGAGAAAGCTTTTCTGGCGCGGCGAATGCCGGCTGCCATCGTGCCTGAGCGATTCATCGAACTCGCGCAGCAGCGCGCGCTGTTCGCCCGAGAGGTGCACCGGTGTTTCAACCACGACGCGGCAGAACAGATCCCCGCGCGTGGGCCCGCGCACCGACTTGACACCTTTTTCCTTGAGGCGAAAGACGCGGCCCGACTGCGTTTCAGGCGGAATCTTGAGCACCACCTGGCCATCGAGCGTGGGCACCTCGACGCTGCCGCCGAGCGTCGCGGTGGTGAAGGCGATGGGCACCTCGCAGCTCAGGTGCACGCCATCGCGCTCGAAGATGGCGTGCTCGCGCACGCGCACCTCGACGTACAGATCCCCTGCCGGGCCGCCATTGCGGCCGGCTTCGCCTTCACCGACCAGCCGTACACGATCGCCGGTGTCGACGCCGGGAGGAATCTTCACCGACAGTTTCTTGGCGCGCATGACCCGCCCCTGGCCCAGGCATTGATCGCAGGGGTTGCGCACCACGCGACCCGATCCGCGGCAATGGGGGCAGGTCTGCTGCAAGGTAAAGAAGCCCTGCGAGATGCGCACCTGGCCGCTGCCGTTGCAGGTCTCGCAGGTGGAAGGATTGGATCCCTTGGCGGCGCCCGAGCCACGGCATACCTCGCACTCGGTGAACTTCTTGGCATCGATCTCGATCGAGCGGCCGAACACCGCTTCGTGCAGATCGAGCTCCGCCTCGTAGCGCAGGTCTGCGCCGCGGTAGGCCTGCGGTCCGCCGCCGCGGCGCGCGCCCCCGAAGATATCGCCGAACACATCGCCGAAGATATCGCTGAAGGCCTCGGCCCCGGTGAAGCCGGACGCGCCAGCGCCGCTGCTGCGGCTGGCCTCCAGGCCGGCGTGACCGTACTGATCGTAGACCGCGCGCTTCTGCGACTCCGAGAGCACCTCGTAGGCCTCTTTGGCCTCCTTGAATCGCTCCTCGGCGTCATGGTCCCCGGGGTTGCGATCCGGGTGGTACTTCATCGCCAGGCGGCGATAGGACTTCTTGATCTCCGCCTCGCTCGCGTTGCGAGCAAGATCCAGCACCTTGTAGTAATCGCGTTTCGCCATGCACCCTGTCCGTTGTCCGGGTTCCGGATACGCGACAGCCGCCCGGCACCTCGCGGCGCCCGGCGGCTACCAGCTGCTCCGGAGCTTATTTAGTGTAGTGCGCAGCGGCCCTTACGAGGCCCGACGTCCCTTATCGCGCACTTCCTCAAACTCCGCATCCACCACATTCTCATCGGTCTTGGCGCCTGCACCGGCGCTGCCGCCTGCGGCACCCTGTGCGCCGGGGCCGCCGGCCCCTTCTGCAGGACCCGCGCCGCCGCCAGCCCCACCGTCCGCTCCACCCTGCCCGCCTGCATAGGCGCGCTGAGCGATGGCGGCAGAGGCGTGTGCCAGCGCCTCGGTCTTCTTCTCGATGGAATCCTTGTCGTCGGACTTGAGCACCGAGCGCAGGTCGCCCAGCGCCGACTCAGCCTTGGCGCGTTCATCGCCCGTGACCTTCTCGCCAAGATCCTTCAGCGCCTTCTCGACCTGGTGCACCAGGGCATCGGCACGATTGCGAGTCTCGACCAGCTCGCGGAACTTCCGGTCCTCGGCCGCATGCGACTCCGCATCCTTCACCATGCGCTTGATCTCATCGTCATTGAGGCCGCCGGAGGCGCGGATGACGATGCGCTGCTCCTTGCCGGTCGCCTTGTCCTTGGCCGACACGTTGAGGATGCCGTTGGCGTCGATGTCGAAGGTGACTTCCACCTGCGGCATGCCGCGCGGCGCCGGCGGGATATCGGTGAGATCGAACTTTCCCAGTGACTTGTTGTCCTGGGCACGATCGCGCTCGCCCTGCAGCACGTGAATGGTCACGGCTGTCTGATTGTCATCGGCAGTCGAGAAGGTATTGGCAGCCTTGGTCGGGATGGTCGTGTTCTTTTCGATCAGCTTGGTCATGATTCCGCCCAGGGTCTCGATACCCAGCGACAGCGGCGTCACATCCAGCAGCAGCACGTCCTTGACCTCACCGGACAGCACGCCCGCCTGGATCGCGGCGCCCACGGCCACGGCCTCATCGGGATTGACGTCCTTGCGCGGCTCCTTGCCGAAGAAATCGCGTACGTACTTCTGTGCCAGCGGCATGCGGGTCTGGCCACCGACCAGGATGACCTCGGCGATGTCCTTGGCTTCGAGGCCCGCATCCTTGAGCGCCATGCGGCAGGGACCGATGGTCTTCTGGAGCAGATCGTCAACCAGCGACTCGAGCTTGGCACGCGTGAGCTTGACGTTCAGGTGCTTCGGCCCGCTGGCATCGGCGGTGATGTAGGGCAGGTTCACATCGGTCTGCTGGCTCGAAGACAGCTCGATCTTGGCCTTCTCGGCAGCTTCCTTGAGGCGCTGCATCGCCAGCGGATCGCGCCGCACATCGACGCCCGATTCCTTCTGAAATTCGTCCGCCAGGAAATTGATGACGCGCTGATCGAAATCCTCGCCACCGAGGAAGGTATCGCCATTGGTCGAGAGCACCTCGAACTGGCGCTCGCCATCGACCTCGGCAATCTCGATGATCGACACGTCGAAGGTGCCGCCGCCCAGGTCGTAGACCGCGATCTTGCGATCCGCGCCCTGCTTGTCCAGCCCGTAGGCCAGCGCCGCCGCGGTGGGCTCATTGATGATGCGCTTGACGGTAAGTCCCGCAATGCGGCCGGCATCCTTGGTTGCCTGGCGCTGCGAGTCATTGAAATAGGCGGGGACCGTGATCACGGCCTCGGTAACCGGCTCGCCCAGGTAATCCTCGGCGGTCTTCTTCATCTTCATCAGCACGCGCGCGGAAATCTCCGGCGGCGCCATTTTCTTGCCATGCACGTCGATCCAGGCATCGCCGTTATCGGCCTTGACGATCTTGTAGGGGACCATCTTGATGTCCCGCTGCACGACCTCGTCGTCGAATTTGCGGCCGATGAGGCGTTTGACCGCGAACAGGGTGTTCTGCGGATTGGTGACCGCCTGGCGCTTGGCCGACTGCCCCACCAGAACTTCATCATCCTTGGTGAAGGCGATGATCGAGGGGGTGGTGCGATCGCCCTCGCTGTTCTCGATCACGCGCGGCTTGCCGCCTTCCATGATCGCCACGCACGAATTGGTGGTGCCCAGGTCAATGCCGATTACCTTGCTCATAGATCAACTCCACATAACTTCATCGCCATGAACGACTAGATGGGGACCGGGGGTTTCGTTTCAAGTGATTACCGCCGATCGAATATATAAAGGGGGCCGCGCTTATTTGCCGGGCGGCGCCGTGGCCACCACGACACGTGCCGGGCGCAGCAGCCGACCGTTGAGTTCGTAGCCGGGCTGCACCACCGTCAGTACCGAGTTGGGCGGTGCATCGGCGGTGGGCTGCATCAGCACCGCCTCGTGGGTACTGGGATCAAAGCGCTGCCCGCTGGCATCGATCTGCCGGATGGAAAGCTTCTCGAACGCCCGCTCGAGCAGCTTCAGCGTGGCCTCCTGGCCCGCGAGCACACTCTGCGGATCCCCGCCGGCGCCATTCTTGACCGCCATTGCGAGGCTGTCGTGCACCGGCAGCAGCTCGGTCGCAAACCGCTCGAGCCCGTAGCGGTGCGCGCTCTCGATGTCGCGCTGCGCACGCTTGCGCACATTGTCCAGTTCGGCCGCGCTGCGCAGGTACAGATCTTTCTGCTGGCGCGCGTTCTCCTCGGCCTGCGCCAGCGCCGCGCGCAGCTGCGCGGTGTCGCCGGGCTCGCCCGCGCCGATGGCCGCTTGTGCCGCGCCCTGCTGCGGTGAACCTGATGCGCCGTTATCTATCGCTTCATCCATCAGTAGAAACCTTCCTAAATCATGTCCTTACGAAGAACATCTAATATCATTTCGAGCAGCCCGCACTGCCCTCCATTCCCTTCATGGCGCTCATCGGCGCAAATTCAAGGCGGAACTGAGAACCTTGGCAGTCAGGTCGACCAGCGGGATGACCCGCTCATAGGCCATGCGCGTGGGACCGATGACTCCCACCACACCGACCACGCCCTGGTCGGAGCTGTAGGGCGCCGTCACGACGCTGTAGTCATCGAGAATGTGGTAGCCCGATTCCTGGCCGATGAAGATCTGGATGCCCTCGGCCTTCAGGCTCTGATCGAGCAGATGCAGCATGTCCCGCTTCTCGTTGAAGGCCTCGAACAGGCGCTTGAGCTTATCGACGCTGGCCTTCTCCCCATGCTGCATGAGGTTGGTTTCACCGGCGATGACATAGTCGATGTCCTCGGTGACACTGCTCTGCGAGAACAGACGCTGTGCCATCGAGATCGCATCGAGCATGGCCTGGTTCAGATGCTCGTGCGTTTCCTTGAGCTGCTGCACCAGCTCGGATTGAATCTGGGGCAGCGTGCGGCCCACGCAATGCTCATTGAGGAAATTCGCGGCGCGGCGCAGTTCTTCGGAAGAATAGTGTCGTTCAAGCTGGATGACGCGGTTCTGCACTTCCCGGTCGTTCAGCACCAGCACCACCAGCACGCGATTTTCCGACAGCGACAGAAATTCGATCTGCGACAGTGAGGCCGCCTGGGCCAGTGGCAGTGTGACGACCCCGGCCAGGTGGGTGATATTGGAGAGCAGCTGCGAGGCAGTGGCGACCAGCGATTTGGAGCTGTCGGCCGGCAGATCCAGCTGACGGCGAATCTCCTCGAGGCTCAGATCGTCCGCCGGCATCTGCGCGCGCAGCAGGGAATTGACAAAAAAGCGATAGGCCTTGTCGGTGGGCACGCGCCCGGCCGAGGTGTGCGGCGAGGTCACAAAACCCAGCCCTTCCAGGTCTGCCATCACATTACGCACCGTGGCGGAGCTGAGCGCGAGCCCCGAGTCGCGCGACAGCGAGCGCGAGCCCACGGGGGAGCCATCGCGAATATAACTTTGCACCAGCACGCGCAGCAGACGTTGGGCGCGTTCGTTGAGTCCCTCGTCTTTATTGTCAGGTGCCATGGCTGCCCGGAGCTAACCAGTGAGCGGGAGCCTCGTCAAGCACCGCTCACGATGAACGCTGCTGCACTGCCGCCCTTCACGCTGCAATATGGCAAGTTTGCGCGTGGCCGCGGCCGTTGAGCCATGCTACAAGACTAACCACCATGCCCAAGCCCATGCGCACCTGCATCCTGGTAGGCAAGTTCCGGGACCCGCGGGTAGCCGAGAGCTGCCTGGCGCTGGTGCCGGAGCTGCTCGCGCGGGGCCTGGAAGTGCTGGCACCGCAGGACAGCGAAGCGGCCTATGCCCCGCCCGGCGCCCGGGTTCTGCCGCTGGCCCAATTCATCGAGCGCGCGGACCTGGTGATCGCCGTGGGCGGCGACGGCACGCTGCTGTACGCCGCAGGTTTAGTGGCCGAATACGACATTCCGCTGCTGGGCATCAATCGCGGCACGCTCGGGTTTCTGACCGATGTGCTGCCGCAGGACATGCTCGCATCTCTCGATGCCGTGCTCGCCGGCGAGTGCGTTCCGGATCGCCGCCCGCTGCTGCAGGCGCGGCTGATCTCCCCGGCCGGCGTCGAGGCCTCAAGCTACGCGCTCAACGATGTGGTGTTCAATCGCCTCGAAACCGGCCGCATGCTGACGTTCGAGACCCGCATCGACGATCGCTACGTCAACACGCACGGCGGCGACGGCATGGTGGTGGCCACCGCCACCGGCTCGACGGCCTACGCGCTCTCCTGCGGCGGCCCCATCGTCGAACCCGGCCTGGATGTGCTGGTCGTGGCGCCCATCAGCCCCCATACGCTCTCGGATCGGCCGATCATCGTGCCCGGCGGATCGCGCATCGATATCACCCTGGTGGCGCCGCGCGATGTCACCGTGCAGGTGACCTGCGACGCCGGGCTGCTCGGTGAGTTCAAGCTCGACTGGCGGCTGTCGATCGCGCCCGCGGGACGCAACGTGACGCTGCTGCACCCGCCCGGCTACGACTACTACCGGCTGCTGCGCTCGAAGCTGCATTGGGGCCTGGGCGGCTGGCGGCACGAACGCTGAAGCATGCTGCGTTTCCTGCAAATCCGCGATTTCGCGATCATCGACAGCGTCGAGCTGGAATTCAGCGGCGGGCTGACGGTGCTCACGGGCGAGACCGGCGCGGGTAAATCCATCATCGTCGATGCGCTCGAGCTGCTGGCCGGCGGCCGTGCGGGCGGCGATGTGGTACGCACCGGGGCCGAGCGGGCCGAGCTGTCGGCCACCATCGATGTGGCAGGCGTAGGCGGGGAGCTTCGGCACCTGCTCGATGAGCAGTCGATCACGCACGAGGGCGAGCTCGTGCTCCGTCGCGTGATCGGGAGCGATGGGCGCAGCCGCGCCTGGCTCGGCGGCCAGCCGGTACCGCTGCAGGTGCTCGGGCGCGCCGCCGCGCTGCTGATCGACATTCACGGCCAGCACGAGTTTCAGTCGCTGGTGCGGCCGGCGACGCAGCGCTCGCTGGTCGACAGCTACGGTAAACTCGAGTCCTTGGGCGGCCAGGTGCGCTCGGCGCACAGCGTCTGGCTGACGTTGCTCAATCGCAGTCTGCAGGTGGACAGCGCGGCCGATGAACGCGGCTCGCGGCTCGATCTGCTGCGACATCAGCTGCGGGAGATCGACGCCCTGGCGCTCAAGCCCGGCGAGATCGCCGAGCTGCATGCCGAACACGCGCGCCTGGCCAATCGCGGCCGGCTGCTGGCAGCCGTGCGCGGCGCGCTCGAGTGCCTGTACGAGTCGGATGGCCCCACGGCCCATGCGCTGCTAGCGCGCTCGCTGGTATCGCTGCGCCAGGGCGGCTCGCTGGATGCCGAGCTGCAGGCGCTCACGCCCCTGATCGAGGAGGCGGAAATGCGCGTCAAGGAAGCCAGCCATAGCCTGCAGCAATACCTGGATGCGCTCGAGATCGATCCGCAACGCGCCGATGCCATCGAGCGCCGGCTGGCGGCGATCGAGGAGCTGGCGCGCAAGCACCGCATCGCGGGCGAAGCGCTGCCCCAACGGCGCGAGGCGCTGGGCGCGGAGCTGGCGGGGCTCGAGTCCGCCGCTTCGGACCGCGGCGCGCTGCGCGCGCAGCTGGCCTCGGCGCTGGCCACCTACCAGGAGGCCGCGCGGCAGCTGTCCGCGCGCCGCGCCACGGCCGCGCGCTCGCTGGCAAAGGATATCTCCGCGCGCATGCAGGCCTTGGGGATGGGCGGCGGGCGCTTCCTGATCGATGTCTCGCCGCTCGACAGCGCCGAGCCGGCCGCACACGGCATCGATCAGATCGAATTTCGGGTCAGTACCAATGTCGGGCAGGCCCCACGCGCCGTCGCCAAGGTCGCCTCGGGCGGAGAGCTCGCGCGCCTGTCGCTGGCCGTGCAGGTGTCCTGCGCGGCCGATACCGCGCGCTGCATGGTGTTCGATGAGGTCGACAGCGGCATCGGCGGCGCGGTGGCGGAAATCGTCGGGCGCGAACTGCGCCTGCTCGGCACCGCGGGCCAGGTGCTGTGCGTCACCCATCTGCCACAAGTGGCAGCCCAGGGCCACCAGCATCTGCGTGTCACCAAATCCAGCGATGGAGCCAGCACCCGCATTCGCGTCGATGCGCTCAGCGGGCAGGATCGCGTGCAGGAGATCGCGCGCATGCTCGGTGGCGTGGAGATCACGCAGCGCGCACAGGCGCATGCGCTGGAGATGATTTCATCGGCGGCCTCACCGGCCCCCGCCCCCGTGCCCGCTGCCGTTGCCACGCCCGAGGTCAATGCAGACACCGGTGCGCGGCGCCGCGTGCAACGCGCGCGCCCCGATCGCGCCTAGCGCCTGGTCTAGCTGGGCGCGCGGCTCAGGTGCATGCGATTGCGCGCGAGTTTGCGCGAGGGACAGTTCTGGCGCTGGCAGCGGCCGTAGAGCACCAGCGAGTGCTCCTCGATCTTGAAACCCAGGCGCTGCGCGATGGCGTTCTGCCGGGTTTCGATCTCCGCGTCGACGAATTCCTCCACCAGGCCGCAATCCATGCAGACGATGTGATCGTGGTGATTGCCATGGTTGATTTCGAAAACGGCCATGCCGTCCTCGAAATGATGTCGCGACACCAGGCCCGCGCTCTCGAATTGCGTGAGCACGCGATAGACCGTCGCGAGGCCGATATCCTCGCTGGAGTCGAGCAGTTTTTTATAGATCTCTTCGGCCGACATATGCCGGGTCTGGCTACCCTCGAGAATCTCGAGAATCTTCAGCCGCGGCAGTGTCACCTTGAGCCCCGCCTTACGCAGGTCCTTGCCTTCCACCATGAACCTCGATCGGAGCGTGTTCCGAACGGACGATACGGTATGATTGTCTCATGAGAATGGGCCGCTACAGACACTTCGTGCAAGCTCGCCGCGCTTCCTGGCGCGCCCTGGCCGCCGCCGCAGCCGTACTGGCCGCCAGCGGCTGCGTCTATCGCATGCCAATCCAGCAGGGCAACTACCTTGATCCGGTCGTGATCGCACAGGTGAAGCCGGGCATGACCCACAGCCAGGTGCGCTATCTGCTGGGCACGCCCATGGTGCCGGGCAGCTTCGACAATACCCGCTGGGACTATGATTACTACCTTAAAACCAAGCGCTTGAAGAGCCCCGGCCGTGGCCACGTGGCTATTTTCTTCGCCAACAATCTGGTCGCGCGCGTCGACAGCAATGTCACCAGCGCCCCGTTTGCACCCTTGAGCAATCGCGGTGCCCAGGCCCCCGAGCCGCGCGGCTACGGCGGACACTGAGGGCTGCCTGAGGGCAGGCTGAGTCCTAGCCGGAGCGCCTGGCGCCCCGGGCAGCACGATCCCGGCGCGCACGACGCGGATCGAGCAGCAATTCCCGGTACAGCTCGATCCGATCGCCATCGGCCGGTACATGGCTGCGCTCGCGCACGCTGCCGAAGATGCCCACGACTGCGGTCTGCCAGGCCGCCGCGTCCTCGCCCAGCACTTTTTGCGCCGCCTCGATGGCCGCGGCGATATCCGCCGCATCGGGCAGCGTCAGTTGGCACTCGCGGATGCCGGTGGGCGTATCGCAGACGAGCCGGCAGCGTTTGGTCATGCGCTGCGCCCCCTCATTCCGGTTGGCTTTGTGCTCGGGCAACGAAGGCGCGCACCAGCTCTGCCTGCGCCTCTTCGAACAATGGCTCGAACAGCGCCGACTTCAGGGCATTGGAGAATTGAAATCGCAGGCGGAAGTCGATGCGGCAGCCATTGCTTGCGACCGGCGAGAAGTCCCAGGAACCTTCCAGCACCTTGAACGGCCCCTGCACCAGCTGCATGTGAACGCTGCGATCCGGATCAAGCCGGTTGCGTGTGGTGAATTCGGTGCGCAAAGGGCCTCGGCGCACCACCAGGCGCGCCACGACTTCCTGCGCGCTGCGCTGGAGCACCTGCGCGGCGCTACACCCCGGCACGAACTCGGGGTAGCGTTCGATGTCGTCCACCAGCTGGTAGACGACATGCGGCAATCGCGCGATCAGCGATGTACGGGTCATTTCTCGCATCCAACCAGTGTGGCGGAGCGCCGGCTCGGGCTCAAGCCGCTCTCTGTACAATGACGCCATGGCCAAACCCGCTACCACCGAGCGTGTCATCGCCGAGAACCGGCGCGCGCGTTATGACTATTTTATCGAGGAACGCCTCGAGGCCGGGATCGTGCTCGAGGGCTGGGAAGTCAAATCCATGCGCGCCGGCAAGGCGCAGTTGGCGGAGGCCTACGTCTACATACGCAATGCCGAGGCCTTTCTGATCGGCGCCCACCTGGCGCCGCTGCGCACCGCCTCGACCCACAAAGTCGCCGACCCGGTTCGCACCCGCAAACTGCTGCTGCATCGAAACGAACTTGATCGTTTGATCGGCGCAACGGAGCGGCGCGGCTACACCATCGTGCCACTCGAACTGTACTGGAAGGCCGGGCGCGCCAAGCTCCAGGTCGGACTGGCCAAGGGCAAGAAGCAGCACGACAAACGTGCCACGGAAAAGGATCGCGACTGGAAGCGCGACAAGGCTCGGGTGTTGAGACGGGGTTAGCGGCGCCAGGCACGAGGCAAGCGGAGAACGTCATGCGGCTGTTGGTGGTCGGCGCCGGGTCAACCGGCGGTTATTTCGGTGGACGCCTGCTGCAGGCCGGCAGGGATGTGACTTTCCTGGTACATGCGGCGCGTGCCGAGGCGCTGCGCAAAGACGGGCTGCAGATCGTTAGTCCGCACGGCAACGCCACGCTCAAGCCGAAGCTGACACTTGCCGATGAGATCCGCGCGCCGTTCGACGTGGTGTTGCTGGGCGTGAAGTCCTATCAATTGGCGTCCGCGATCGAGGATTTCGCGCCGGCTGTGGGCGCTGGCACATTGATCGTTCCGGTGCTCAACGGCATGAAGCACATGGATCTGCTGACTCAGCGCTTCGGCAAAACACCCGTGATCGGCGCCATCTGCCTGGTGGTAGCCACTGTCGATACGGCCGGTCGCATCGTTCAGCTCGATCCGCGCCAGGAACTGGTCTACGGTGAACTCGACGGCAGCGCATCGCCTCGTATCCGCGCGCTCGATGCATTCCTGCAGGGCGCCGGTTTCACGGCGCGGCTCTCTACCGACATCGAACGCGAGATGTGGGAGAAATGGATCCTGCTGTCATGCATGGGCGGCATCACCTGTCTCATGCGCGGCAGCATCGGTGAGCTCGAAGCGGTCCCGGGCGGTCGTGAGGTCGCGCTCGAATTTATCGATGAGGTGGTGCGTGTCGTGCGCAGCGTCGGCAAACCCCCGAGCGATGCCTTCCTGGCAATGGCCCGGGAGGTGCTGACCGCCAAAGGCTCCACCCTCACGGCATCGATGTATCGTGATCTGCAGCGCGGCGCACCCATCGAAGCCGACCAGATCATCGGCGACCTGCTGGCGCGCGCCCAGCGTGCCGGGATTGCCGCACCACTGCTGCGTGCCGCTTATGCGGCGCTGTCGATTTACCAGAATCGGCGAGTCGCGCCTACGGCCCATACCGGATAGAATAGCCTCACTGAAGGGGGCGACCGGTTTCGACGTGGGTTACGAACCTTCAGGGGCGTGCCGAGGCGCAGTGGCCCTCGTTAATAACCATTGCAAATCTTAGTTACCAACGACGACAACTACGCTCTAGCTGCTTAGTCGCAGCTGACCTCCGACCAGTTCGTGCCTATGCGACTGAACCGGGGGACGCGCTCATAGGATCGCGCTGCCGTGTGCTACGGGTTGCAGCGTTAAGAGTTACTGTCAGCTGGTCTGGCGTCTTCCCTGCCATTCGGGTAGCGTCGGATGAGAAACAAAGAATAGGCTACGCGCGTAGATCCTGAAGTCTAGGACTTGCGGACGCGGGTTCAATTCCCGCCGCCTCCACCAGTCGACTACAAAAAAGCCCGCAACGATGCGGGCTTCTTTGTCAGTGAGTCGATCGTCAAAGATCCGTCAGTTCTCATCGCTTCCTTGCGTCGGCTTGGAATTCGCGCCGTGGTTTGGGGCCTCGGAGGACGAACTCGGGGGCGGCGCCATCTGCGCCAGCAGCACGGAGGCCATCAGGATGCTGGCAACCGATGTGGCGACTCCGACATAGAAAATATTGCTGAACACGGTAGCCCCCTATTGGCTAAGTGCGCTGCCATCACTGTAAGGGGTTGATCGGGGCCGGTTTGTCGGCTGGGACCGCGACTGCCTGTCAGCAGGCAGGAAGTATTAAGCGGGGCGGTACTGAGCCTGGATTGATTACGCGTATTATGCCCGAGGTCTCGTATCAGCCGTTTCTACGATGAGGATGCCGTCATGGCCAATGAACCATCTGTGGATGCCGAAAAGCTCGGACTCGCCGCCGCCCGCTCGATGCGCGATCACTGGCAGCTGTTTCTGCTGGAAGGCATCGCATTGATCGTGCTGGGATTGCTGGCGCTGGCGCAGCCCGCCTTTGCATCCCTGGCTGCGACGATTTTCTTCGGCTGGATACTGCTCATCAGCGGCTTTATCGGCCTGTTCGCCACTTTCCGCGCGCGGCGCGCTCCCGGTTTCACCTGGTCGCTGCTCTCCGCCATCCTCGCCGTGGTAGCCGGCGTGCTGCTGCTGGACGCGCCGCTTCAGGGCACCCTGACCCTGACCGGGATCGTGATTGCGTTTCTGTTCATCGAAGGCATCGTCTCGATCATCTACGCGCTGGAACACCGCGGCAGCCAATCGGGCCGCTGGAGCTGGATGCTGTTCAGCGGACTGCTCGATATTGTCCTCGGCGCAATTCTGCTGTCGGGACTACCCGGGACCGCGCTGTGGGCACTCGGCATGCTGATCGGCATCAACATGCTCTTCGGCGGTACCTCGCTGATCGCGATGGCGCTGCACGCGCGCCCGCCGAGTCAGTAGCCGACTGTAATGCGCTGGCGATGGTGCCTCGGTCGCTCGATTTCATCGACGATGGCGATCGCAAAGTCTTCACGCGAGATCCGGCTCTCGCCTGCCGCATCCCGCAACAGCTGATCGCCGCCGACTCGAAACTTACCGGTGCGCTCACCGGGCGCGATGTTCCAGGACGGCGAGACCGCCACCCAGTCGATGCCCTTCTCGGCGCGAAAGATGTCGAGCGCGCGGGCTGCGCCTTCCGCGCCCGGACGCCAGGCAGCGGGGAATTCGGGCGTATCGATCACGCGCACGCCGGGACTGGCCTCGAGGCTGCCGGCGCCAATGACGGTTATCAGTCGCGGGACCCCGGACTGGCGCACGGCATCGAGCAGCTGCGGCGCGTTGTCGGCCCAACGCACACTCGCGACCACGACGTCCGCCCCGCGCAGCTGCTTCGCCAGTTCGGCAGGATTGGCGATATCGCCGCGCGCGACCGTGAAGTGCGGTTTCGCTGCGAGCTTTTCCGGGCTGCGCACGATCCCGACGACCGTGTGTCCGCGCTGCAGCGCTTCCGCCAGTATCCGGCCGCCGATGTTGCCGCTGGCGCCGATCAATGCAATGGTGGCCATAGACTTTCACGAACTCCGGGTGGTGGGAACACAATTCTAGTTCGCGCCGCGCTCATGGCCACATGCCGGGAGGCATGAGCATCCGACCTGATTGGTATCAGGGCGCGGCACAGGGTTCCGGATACAGCGCCATGAGCTTGCGCGTGACGCCATTGGTCCAGCCGAAACCATCCTGCGTCGGATACTCCCCGCCCCCGCCGCTGCGGCCAGTGGTCACCACATCGTATTTTTCGACCAGCTTGCCGCTGCCATCGTAGACGCGCTCGACGTTGGCATCCCAGCGGCAGGCAATGGCTGCGCTCAGTGAGCGTTGCCCATAACGCCGGAGTCCCGCCACCGCGATCCACTGGATAGGGGCCCAACCATTGGGCGCATCCCACTGCTGCCCGGTCGTCAGCGGCGTGGTGACGATGCCGCCCGCTTTCAGCAGTTCCCGAATGGTCGTCTGCGCCACCGCGGCCGCCTGGGTATCGGAGGCCGCGCCCGTGAAGAGTGGATAAAGCGTGGCCGCCGACACGCGCTCCACGGGCCGCTGCTGTGTCCAGCGGAAGTCGAGATAGGCACCGCGGGCTTCATTCCACAGGTAGCGGTCCATGGCTGCGCGCCGGCGCCGCGCGCGGCGCGCGAACTCCCGTGCGCAATCAGCGTTGCCGCGGCGCTCGCACCCAGACTGGATCGCATTCTCGAGACCGAACAGCAGACTATTGAGATCGACCGGAATGATCTGCGTGGTGTCGATGCTCGAGCGCGTCTGTCCGTCTTCGAACCAGCGTGAGCCGAAGTCCCAGCCGCTCTCCGCGGCGGCGCGAACATCGCGGAACAGCTCCGCAGCAGGTCGGCCACTTTGCCGCGCGAGTTCCATATCCTCGCGCCAGGCTTCATCGCGCGGCGTGTCGAGATCATCCCAGTAGCGATTGAGGATGGTGCCGTCCGGCATTGCCACCACGCGGCGGTGCGCGTTGCCGGCGCGAAGCCGGGCAGCGCCTTCCATCCAGAACTCATACTCGCGCCGCAGCTGCGGCAGGTAACGCGCGTACGCCTCGCCCGCATCCTTGTTCGACAGCAGCGCCACCATCGCGAAGAAAAATGGCGGCTGCGAGCGGCTCAGGTAGTAGCTGCGCGCGCCATTGGGGATGTGGCCGTAGGTGTCAATCATGAAGGCGAAGTCGCGCACCATGTCCCTGACGAGATCCTCGCGGCCGCTCTCCTGCAGTCCGAGCATCGTGAAGTAGGAATCCCAGTAATAAATCTCGCGAAACCTGCCGCCCGGAACCACGAATGGCCGCGGCAGAGGCAGCAGCGATGAGTAGCGAGGTGCTTCCGACGGCCGGCGCGTCAGCACCTCCCAGAGCTGGTCGATGTGCGTGACGATGGGCACCTGCTCCGGCGGCGATGGCGGCGCGCTGACCTGCGCCGGCAGCACAAAATGTGCGGCCACGAACTGCGCCAGCGCCTGCGGCGTATCGGGCGTTGCCGAGTGGAACTGCGCCAGGATCTGCGCGGGCGGCTCCCTGGGGGTGGCATCCGGAAACGCCTTGCCGTCGGTAAAGATTCCGGCGCTCTGCACCGCCACGAACAGATCCTTGAACAGCACCTGCGGCGGTTCGGGGTTTGCGGTCAGTCCTGCTGCCGGGGACGCCAGCGGCAACCACAGCAGAGTCAGGGTCAGGGTCAGAATCAGTGCCAGGCAGCTAGGCTTCGGCTTTGGGTCGGCGTGAATAGATGCCAAAACTCAGGATGCCGAGATAGCACAGCGCCGGCACCAGCAGCGCAGCCTTCAGCCCGACCCAGTCGGCCGCGTGTCCCGTCAATAGCGGCACGATGGCGCCGCCGACGATCGCAACGCAAATGATCCCCGAGCCCTCGGCCGCGCGGGGTCCTAAACCTTCGCAGGCCAGCGAGAAGATCGTCGGGAACATGATGGAGTTGAATAGGCCGATCGCCAGCAGCGCCCAGCCTGAGACCGTGCCCGTCGTCTGCGATGAAATCGCCAGCATCAGCAGCACGGCGCCGGCCGCGCAGGCGAGCACCTTGCCCGGCGAGAAGATGCGCAGCAGCAGGGCGCCGATGAAACGGCCCACCATGGCGCCGCCCCAATAGACCGGCAGATAGTACTTGCCCGCCGTCTGCTGGCTCATGCCCCAGACGCTGCTCTGGCTCAAATAGTTGACGATGACACTGCCGATAGACACCTCGGCGCCCACGTATAAGAAGATGCACAGCGCGCCGAAGCCGAAGCGCGTCTGCCGCAGCAGATCGAAGGCATGGCGCGCCGTCACGGCCTCGGCCCGAGGCTCGACCAGGCGATTGCGGCGCAGCCAGACCAGCGCCGCGACCACGATCAGCACGGTGGCCAACCCAAGATAGGTGAGCGCGATGACATGGGATTGCTGGCTGCGGAAGGCCGAGAGCTGCGGCTCTACGAGCGTGGACGGATCGACATTTGCCAGCGATCCGAGAATCAGGACCGACCCCACGTACGGGAACACCGTGGTGCCCACGGAATTGAAGGCCTGGGCAAAAGTCAGGCGGCTGTGCGCGGTCGCCGGCCGCCCGAGCATCGAGATCAACGGATTGGCGACCACCTGCACGATGGTGATGCCCGCGGCCAGCACGAACAGGGCCGCCAGAAAAATTCCGAACTGTGCGTGGGAGGAAGCCGGGATGAACAGCAGGCAGCCTGCCGTCATCGCCAGCAGCCCGATGGCGGCAGTGCGCAGATAGCCGAACCTGCGCACGATCGCCGCGGCCGGCAGGGAGACGATGAAGTAAGCCATGAAGAAAGCGAACTGCACCAGCATCACCTGTCCGTAGCTGAGCGTGAACAGGCTCTTGAGCTTCGGAATGACGACATCGTTGAGACTGGTGATGCCGCCAAAAATGAAGAACAGTGCGAACACGAAGATTCGCAGATCCGGCACATCGGCATAGTCCGCCGCAGCGCCGGCCGTGCTCTTGATTGGCGTCGTGATGGTCATCCCCGCTTGCCGGTTAAGACTCAAGAATTAAGACTCAAGAATAAGGCAAAGGCACAGCCAGCATGAAAGTAAGTCGGGTCGACCAAAAACCGGGCGGGCGCCGATGTCGTGCATCCTGCGCCCGCCCGCAGCGGGGGTGAGATCAGAACTTGTACTTCAACCCCAGGCTGGCTTCGCGCCCGAAGATCGGCCGACCCAGCGCAAAGCCACCTGCCGTGCCGCTGGTACCGCTGGCAGCACGCGCGTCCTGCTCGGTGATACCGAGTGTGTTGGTCAGATTGGTGCCCTGCAGGCGCACCTCGAAATGCTGGCCGATCTCCGAGACGATGCCGGCATCGAGCGTCTGGAAGGACGGCAGTACCTGGGCGTTACCCGGATCGGAGTAGCGCAGCCCGATGTAGCTGTAGGTCAGGAAGAAGCGCAGGTCGCTGGGTCCCAGCGGCAGATCATAGGCGGGTGTGAAACGCGCCTGGAATCGCGGCTGACGCTGCAGCACATTGCCATCCGCGCCCGCACCGCCCGCGGCGACGATGTCCTTGTAGACCGAGTCCTGCCAATTGCCTACGACACTCAGACTCAAGTGCCGGATCGGTTCCCAGCGCCCGGTGAAATCCATGCCCTTGCTGTCCACGCCGTAGCTGAACACCAGGTTCTCGAGCGCGCCACTGGGCGTAGTCACATACTGCTGGAACGGCACGCCGCTGAATTGCCGGTCGTAGATATCGATGTCAGCGTACAGCGTCTCGGTTTGCACCCGGTAGCCAATCTCGTAGTTCTGGATGCTCTCGGTCTGGGGCGTCCCATTGCGCAGATCATCGAAACTCGGGAAGTGCACGCCCTGGTTGATGCGCGCATACATGCTCATGTGCGGCGTGAACTCATAAGTGCCGCCCACAGCCCACGAGCCTTTGATCTTCTCGAACTCATCGCACTGCGCGGCATTACCGAGCTTGAGCGTCAGCTCGCAGTCGTAGACGTTGAAGCTGCCATTCGGGACGCTGACGCCCTTGTTATACAGATGCAGCGGATTGGCATCGAGATCCTCGGCGGTGTCGTTCTCGATGGTGCCGCTGACTTTCTGCTCCTCGATGCGATAGCCGGCATCGAACAACCATTGGTTGATGCGCCAGGAGTCCGAGACGAAGAAGGCGATGTTCAGGCCCTGGAACCGGTCGACCAGGCAGTAAGTGCAGGCACCCGTGAGGCCGTTGTTCGACACCACGGCGCCGTTGTTGAGCGTCAGGTTGACCAACTGCGAGTTCGGCGTCGCCGTCATGAGCTCGTTGTTTCCCAGGTACCAGGTGTCATCCGAGCTGTAGGCGGCTACGTAGTTGCCCACGGTGAGGTGATTGTCCGGGAACAGCTCGAAAGTGAAGCGCAGATCGTTGGTGAAGGATTGCAGCTGTTTGTCCACCACCCAGAAGCCGTTGGTCATGACGTAGGTATTGGGATTGACCGCGGCGCCGTTCCCCGCGTAGGTGGCGGCGTAGCCGGTCGCGGGGCCGCCGCCCGCTGTCACCACCGCGGCATTGCCGTTGGCGGCCGTGATTTCAGAGGCGGCGTAGGCCGCCAGCGTGGTCGGCGGTGCCCCGCCTGTAAAGATGCCGTTGGTCGGCATGTCCCCGCTGGTGTATTGCACCTTGTCACTCAGCGATATGCCGTCCGAGACGTGGATGTCGAGATTGCTGCCAAAGGTGTGCAGGTTGGCTCCGCGGCCGTCCGCGAGATTGGCCGTCAGCGGCGCGCAGCCCGGGCATTCCTGCACCGAAAGACCCTGGGTGGCGCTGCCCGCGAACCAACCGGTGAGCGGATTGAAGCCGGGGAAGGCTGAGTAGCTGACACCCTTGCCACTGCCGGTTGCGATCAGCGGGATGTCGGCGATGAACAGATTCTTGTCCTTGAGCACGCGCGCATAGAACATGACCGTGCCGTCATCGAAGGTGTGGGTCAGCGTGCCAGTGAACTGGCCGCCCTCGTCCGCTGGATATTGCGATGGACGGATGCCATCGGACACCCGGTAGAAACCGCCGACGCTCATGTACCAGTCCTGCGCCAGAGGGCCACCATAGAAACCATCGACCCGATACAGGCCCTCGGTGCCGAGGGTGATGCCGATGTCACCGGTCGGGTTCGCTGTGCCCTGGCGCAGAATGAAATTGGCGGTCGCGCCCATCTGGCCGTCCGAGTACAGCACGCCAGGTCCACCCAGCACGACTTCCGCGCGTTCGACTGTCTCATCGAGCCGGAACATCGAGGAGTCGTCGAGGAATGACAGGTTGTGCGAGGGATAGATCGGCGAGCCGTTGATCGAATAGGTGACGTAGGGTGCGCCGCTGCCGCCGGGATATCCGGCCAGTTCGATGTTCGGACCGGCCGCACCGCCGCCTGATTCCGCCCACACACTGGGGACGATTTTCAGCAGATCGGCGGCGCTGGACGCGCCGACGTCCTTGATCTCCTCGAGGCTGGCGGTCGTAATCTGGTAGCTGGCATCGAGTTTCTTCAGGCCGCCGGAGGATGCGGTGCCCGTGACTACCACCTCCTCCAGCGTGTTGGTGTCGGCTGCGCTCGCATCAACCGGCGTGGCCACTGCCGGTGCCGGTGCGGTGGCCTC
>Ga0302181_10000347_pt1 | contig 39704 bp, 28 predicted proteins | sample I_Palsa_E3_3_FD_198786 | JGI IMG/M metagenome (GOLD analysis project Ga0302181, IMG submission 198786) | Peat permafrost microbial communities from Stordalen Mire near Abisko, Sweden - I_Palsa_E3_3 | ecosystem: Environmental > Terrestrial > Soil > Palsa > Peat permafrost | place: Sweden...
GGACTTCGACTGGACCGGCTTCCGCTGGATCGACCCGAACGACGCCGACAACAGCGTTTTGTCGTTCCTCCGGTTCCCGGTGTCGTCGGGGCGCACCATCGCCTGCGTGGCGAACCTCACCCCGGTGCCCCGGCAGGGCTACCGTGTCGGGCTCCCCCAGCCCGGGCGCTGGGTGGAGATCTTCAACTCCGACAGCGCGAAGTTCGGCGGCAGCAACGCGACGGTCGGGGACGTCACGGCCGAGGCGGTCGGCTGGAACGATCTCGGCCATTCCGCCGAGCTGACGCTGCCGCCGCTGGGCGTGGTGTGGCTGGCGCACGAGCCCGAGACCGGGCCGGCCTCCGGCGACCCGAAGCAGGCAGCGGACACTAGCGAGGGATCCGGTATTTCTCCGGCAGCCGGCGCCCGATGATCATCTCGGGCATTAGCTTCAGCCAGCCAGCGCCGCGGCGATCACCGGGTCGACGCGGACTGCGCCCGCGAAGTCCATGGTGGTGTCGGCCGCGACAACCTGGACGTTCTCGCCTGTCCGGGGAGCATGGACCATCTTCCCGTTCCCGATGTAGATCGCGACGTGCGAGATGTATGCGGGATCGGCCGGGTCGGTGCGGTAGAAGAGCAGGTCCCCGGGCTCGAGCTGGCTGACCGACACGGCGGGGCCGGTCATCGCCTGGGCGGCGGCCACCCGCGGCATATTCACGCCGGCTTTCGTGAACGACCATTTCACCAGCCCTGAGCAGTCGAACGCGGTCGGGCCGGCCGCTCCGTATACGTACGGCATGCCCACCCGGCTGACGGCGGCGGTCACCATTTTGGTGGCCTGGGCGCGGCTGACGACTCCCCCGGTCGTCTGGGTGTTGAGCGGCTCGACCGTTGTGTTAACGGGGGTGATCGCCGCCACCCTCATGATCAGCGACGCCGGATTAGCGTGCGGAGCGCTGATCACCACGCCATTCGACGCGGGCACACCCAGCGATTGGGCGACGGCGTGGGAGACCACCACGTCGACGCCGGCGATGCCGGTGGTGGCGAACGCGCCGATCCGCAGATTCTGCCGCTTGGCTCCCGCCACGGAGATCACGCTGCTGAGCGATAGCGCCTCCTGCTTACCCAGCGTGGTGGAGACGACGGCCGCGCCGTTCGCCACGCTCTGCCAGAGCGGATTCGAGGCCGCCACCGTCTTCGCCGTATAGCCGCGGAACGTTGACGGGTTGACGCCCAGCACGGCGGCGGACGTGTTATTGACCTTCAGCTCGCCCGCCTCGACGGACTGGATAGCGGCAACCCCCGGCAGCTTGCCGATGGCGGTGAGCGTCTTGGCCGTGAGCGATACCGGCGCGACCACCATCAGGTCGGCCTCGGTGAGCCCGCTCAGCGGCGCAACCGCGGGGGTGCTACTGCCCTCCCGCGACCGGGCGGCGGGCAGCGTCATGGCGGTCAGGCGAGCGGTACCGGGCGCGCTGGCCAGTGATCCCGCGCCGGGACCGTTGCCCAGCCCGACAGCCGGAGCGCTCAGGCCCACTGCCGCTCCGAGCAGTGCGGAAATGACCGCGACCGCAGGAAGTGAATGTGCCCTTCCCCGCAGCCGCTGCTCCGCTGCCGCGTCGAAATATTGCCCGCCCGGCGGCGTGTCTGCACCGGCTGCGCCGGGCCGCGCATTACCCTCTGAATGGTTCCGGCCGCCGACCGGAACCGGCCGTTTATCAACGCATATATGCCATTTGTAGCCCATACGTCTGATCCCCCGTTGCGTGACCTAACCAGGACGATTCGCCCAACCGGTCCAAGCGCGACAATTCAGCCGCCCGATGTCGGCATGACCCTTTCTCGCTTGAGCGGACGTCGATCAGGTGACGCGCGCAAACCTTTGCTGGCTGACGGAATGCGACGGACAGCATTCATTCTGTCACAATTCCGGGTGGCTAATTGCGGCATAAATAGACACTCTTAGGGTAAATACTGATAAATCCATTAGCTGAGTTAGCGCACCGGGCAGCCGATACGATCGCAGATATCCACGCTGAACCGGGCCAGGCTCAGTGCGGTTTCTCAGCAAGCACTCAGCAAGCATGAGCGGCCTTGACGCGGGTAGCACCCGCTGGCTGGTCTGCGGGATCGCGATGGCCGCGGAACACGCCCCTGCCGGTGCCGCGTTGCTGCTGCCCGACCTTGTAGCCTGCAAATGAGTGGCGACGATCCGGCCGGAGGGAACCGAGTGCCCAGGTCACACGGCGGTATGTTTTTCGCCGGCAAGGCCGGCTACGTGGTGGCCTGCACGCTGTCCGCGGTGGTCCTGATGGTGAGCGGGTTCGCCTACTACGTGAAGGACCAGGTGGCCTTCATCGGCGGCTCGGATGTCATCAGCGGGGGGCCGGAGACGGGTGCCATGAACATCCTGCTGATGGGCCTGGAAAGCCGCACCGACTATGACGGGAACATCCTGCCGGCCGATCTCCTCAAGGCCCTGCACGCGGGCAGCGTGCAGGGCGTCGAGAATGGGGTGGGCGGCCAGGACACGAACACCCTGATCCTCATCCACATCTTCGCGGGCGGGCAGAAGGCGGTCGGCTTCTCGATCCCGCGTGATGACTGGGTGACCTTCCCCAAAACCTACGACGGCCAATCGCAGGGGAAGATCGACCAAGCCTACGGCTTGGCCTGGGCGCAGAGCCTGAGCCAGACCGTCAACTCCGGCATGAGCCATAACCAGCGCTACCTGGTGGCCAACGAGGCGGGCCAGGCGGCCACGATCGCCACCGTCGAGCAGCTGACCGGGGTGCACGTCGACCACTTCGCCGAGGTCAACCTGGCCGGGTTCTACGAGCTCGCGCAGACCTTCGGCGGCATCGAGGCGTGCCTGGTGCCGTGGAACGGGGGCCAGAACCTGCATGACGCCAACTCCGGCTTCAACCAGTCGCACGCGGGTTACGTGTTCCTGTCCCCCGCGCAGGCACTGGCGTTCGTGCGGGAGCGGGACAACCTCCCCAACGGTGACATCGACCGCACCCACCGCCAGCAGGCCGTCATCGACTACGTGGTCTGGAAGCTGGAGAACGACGGGGTATTCAGCGACTTCGGCCAGCTCACGAGCTTGCTCGATGTGGCGAAGAAATACGTGATCACCGACTCTGGCTGGCAGATCCTCACTTTTGCCAGCGAGATGAAGAGCCTGACCGGGAAGAACCTGACCTTCCAGACGGCGCCGGTCATCACCACCGCCGGCCATGAGGATGGCCAGATCGTCAACCTCATAGATCCGGCCGCGATCAAGAAGGACGTGCAGAGCACCTTTTACCCGCCGACGCCCGCGCCCCAGCCGACGGCGAGCAAATCGACGGCGACGTCGCTGCCGGCCAGCGCGACCACCGTGGACGTCTACAACGGCGGCGGCACCCCCGGGCTGGCCGGCCAGCTGTCCCGGGCGCTGACGTCGGCTGGCTTCAAGGCGGGCAAGGTCGGCAACATCGCCAGCCAGTCGTCCAACCGGGTGCTGTACGGCACGGGAGAGCAGGCGAGCGCGGCGAAGATCGCCAGGAATTTCGGCGTGACCGCCGCGGCCGGCAGTTCGGTGGCAGCCGGTCACGTGGAGGTCTTGCTGGGCACGGCCGCCACCGCGGTGCCCGCCGGCATCGGCTCAGCCGCCTCGTCAGCTTCCCCGGCCAGTTCTCCGTCCCCCAGCCCCAAGCCGGCGTCGAGCAACGGCCAGGTGACGGTGAACTCGAACGCGAAGTTCGGCATTCCCTGCGTGTACTAACGCTGAGCCGGGCCCGGCTCGGGGGCGGCTAAGGTCACTGATGCGCCGCTCAAGGAAGGCTTGCTCAGGCTGGGGTAGCGGCAGGTCCAGCGCTTGCCGGAAGGCAGCGATCGCTTCCCTGGTCCGGCCCGTCCGGTGCAGCAGCTCGGCCCGCGCGATGTGGAACTGCGGCCATCGGGCCAGCCGGGAGCCGAGGGAATCGAGGATCGCCAGGCCGGTGGCGGGACCTTCGGCCATCGCGACGGCGACGGCCCGGTTCGCCTCGGTCACCGCGGTGGGCTCGTGCCGCGCCAGCTCACCGTACAGCGCGGCGACCTCCCGCCAGTCAGTGACCGGCTCGACGTGGCACGCGGCGATCGCGGCGTGCAGCTGGTACGGGCCGGGGCGGCCGACCTTGAGCGCCCGTCCCAGCAGGGCGGTGCCCTCGGTAATCTTGGCCGCGTTCCATCTGCCGCGGTCCTGGTCGCCGAGCAGGATGAGCTCACCCGCGTCGCTGGTTCTGGCCTCCCGGCGCGCGTCGGTAAGCAGGAGCAGCGCCAGCAGGCCCGCGACCTCAGGCTCGTCCGGAATCAGCGTCGCGAGCGCGCGGCCGAGCCGGATCGCCTGCTCACACAGCGTGCCTCGCACCAGGTCGGGGCCAACCGGTGCCATGTGGCCCTGGGTGAAGATCAGGTAGACGGCCCGGAGCACCGCCGCCAGGCGTCGCGGCAGGTCTTCACGGCCCGGCGATTTCAGCCGTATTCCGGCCTGGCGGATCTTGCGCTTGGCCCGGACCAGGCGCTGCGCCATCGTCGGCTCCGGGACGACGAAGGCGGCGGCGATCTCCGCCGTGGCCAGGCCGCACACGCAGCGCAGGGTCAGCGCGATACGCGCCTCCGGATCGAGTGCGGGATGGCAGCACATGAAGATGAGAGCGAGCTCCTCGTCCCCCAGCTCTTCCTTGCCGGAAGCAGCATCCTGAGGACTCGGCCAGTCACGGGCCGCTGCGGCCTCCAGCGGCGCCCGCCGGGCTTCGCGGCGCAGCAGGTCGAGCGCCTTGTGCCGCGCCACGCCGACGAGCCAGCCGAGGGGGTTGGACGGTACCCCCTCGACTGGCCATTTCGTCAGGGCGAGCGCGCACGCGTCCTGCACCGCGTCCTCGGCCGTGCCCAGGTCACCCGTGAGCCGGGTGAGGACGGCGACCGCCGGCCACCAGCAGTCGCGGAACAGCTCGCTGTACTGGTCGCTCAGTCTGGCACCTGAAAAAACGGCCGGACCTCTACCTTGCCGGCTGATGCGGTCGGCAGCCGCGCGGCCCACTTCAGCGCCTCGTCGAGGCCGTCACACTCGATCAGCGTGAGCCCGCCGAACACCTCCTTGATTTCCGCCGCCGGCCCGTCGGTGAGCAGCATCTCGCCGCCCCGTACCCGGACGGTCGTGGATGCCGAGGCCGGCTGCAGCGGAGTGCATTCAATCAGCACGCCCGCGTCGGTCATCGCCTGCCTGGCCGCGGCCCAGTCGTCGAACAGCCTGCGTGCCTCAGGGGTGCCCGGCTCGGGCATCGGGCTGTCCGCATAGAGCAGCATCAGGTACTTCATGGCATGTCGTCTCCCCGTCTCGTGGCTGGTCTTTCCCTGTAGTCGAGTGGCGCTACCCCGGATCGACACTCCGGGAGAGATTCTCTGGGACGGACTGTGAATGCAGCGGCCCGGATGCTCCCGGCTAGAAATCTCGCTGGACTGATCCATGCTGCCGCCTGTTGCTACTTACTCTCGAAGCGAGGCCTTCGGGCTCTCCAAACGAGGCCTCCGGGAGGGCACAGGTGAACGATGCGCACCGCGATACCGGCGCAGTGACTCTCGACCGTAGCCGGGACCGCGCCAGCGACGACGTTCAGTTGCTGCGGCGGATCAGCCAGGGTGACGAGAGCGCGAACTCCGACTTCTACCGGCAGCATGGCCGGGTCGTGCTCGCGCAGATCCTGCTCGTGATCGGGGAGCGCGCGCTTGCGCGAGAGGTCCGTTGTGACCGCGTTGACGTCGATCGGCAGGGCGAATTCACGTGAGCAGCGACTCCCCTTCTCCAGCCGGGAGTACCCGACCGCCGGGAGGTGCCTTGCCGGTCAGGGTGCGCCAGCTACTGAAGACCCGCGCGGTCTGGATCTCCCCGCTCATCGTGGGATCGTTCGTGGTGGCCCTGCTCACGGCCTTCTATATCGGCTCGGTGGTTAACGCTGCCGGGCACCTGCACGGCCTGCCGGTGGCGATAGTGAACCAGGACCGCGGCGCGACCGCTGGCACCCAGCGGGTCGATTTCGGCCAGCAGGTGCAGGCCGGCCTGTCGCGGAGCCCCTCCGTCGCCGATCCGCTGGGCCTGGCGGACACCACGCTCCGCGCCGCTGAGCAGGCAATGGACCGCGACGGGTCCTATGCGACGGTCGTGATTCCGGCCGACTTCACCGCGTCGCTGCTGGAGTTGGCGGGTGAGAAAGCGAGCGGGGCGGGATACGGGCGTCCGGAGATCACCATCCTGACCAACCAGCGGGCCGGCACCGAAGGCGTGGGCCTGGCCACCGGCGTGCTGCAGCCCGCCCTCAATTCGGCGTCACGCCAGATCGGGCGAAAGCTCACCGCCAGCATCCCAGCTGGCAGCGCAAACCCGGTCACCAGGGCGTTCCTGGCCGAACCGGTCACCGTGACGACGACGGTGTACCGGCCGCTGCCCAGCTACACCGCGCTCGGGCTGAGCGCCTTCTACATCGCCCTGCTGACCCTCATGTGCGGCTTCCTCGGCGGGGCCATCGTCAACTCGTCGGTAGACGCCTACCTCGGCTATGCCATCACCGAGGTTGGGCCGCGGTGGAGCCAGCGCCAGCCGGTGCCGATCAGCAGATGGCAGACGCTGATCATCAAGTGGGTCGTCGCCGCAGTGCTCGCCGGCCTGACGACCGGGCTCATGCTCCTGGTGGCGGCCGGCCTGCTCCGCATGGACGCCCCCCACGCCGGACTGCTGTGGCTGCTGACCTGGCTGGCGGCAACCAGCGTGACCGAAGGAACGATCGTCTTGTTCGCGGTCCTGGGCTCGTCTTTCGGCCAGCTCCTGGCGATGCTGCTGTTCGTCTACGCAGGACTGGCCTCCGCCGGCGGCACCGTACCGGTACAGGCGCTGCCAGTCTTCCTGCACGCGCTGGCCCAGGCCGAGCCGCTGCGGCAGATCCTCGACGGCACCCGGGCAATCCTGTACTTCGACGCGCAGGCCAACGCAGGGCTGACCCGATCCGTTGTCGCCGCCGCGGCCGGGCTGGTCATCTGGCTGGCCGCGGGCACGGCGCTCGTGCGGTGGTACGACCGCAAGGGACTCAGCCGCATCGACCCGCAGCTCCTGGAATACGTGGGCCGCGCCGCCCAGCAGTACAAGTCCCGGAACACCGGCGGTCACGATCAGGATTCCCCAGCGCACCCCGACGAGCCCGGGCCGCAAGCAGGCTGACGCGCTGCGAATGGAATCGGTCGCGGCTGGATCCGCGGCACTTTCCTCATCCGGTAGCCGCACGTCTGCGCTACTTCCGGTGGTGCCGCGGCAGCTCTATTCGTGATCTTGGTGAGGAGCAGCCAGGCGCTCGTGACGCCGCCAGCGATAGCTACGATTACCGGCCCGACCAGGACGTAGAGTCCCGCGTGCACTCCGAAGACCAGGACGGTGCCCGCAGCCAGCAGCAACAACGAAGTGACCGTGATCGGAGTAACAGCCTCGAGTACCGGCCCGATCGCCTGATCACTCCGCTCACCCTTCGCGCGCCGGTCCAGAATGTGGAGGCCAGTGCCAGCGATCACGGCGAGAACGACCAACTCGGCGCCGAGCGTACGGTACGGCTGGCCGGGAATCGCGATCAAGACCGAAACAATAAGGACTATGCCGAACAGGCTCAGCGTCTGGGCCGCCCGGTTCCGCAGTTCCTGAGATCTCGCGATGAACGTGATCCTGATCGAGACCGCGACGAACAACAGCCCGGCCAGTGTGGCGGCGGCACCACCACAGATCTCGGCGAATGTGTCCCAGGCTTTCAAGCGGATCCCTTTATCTGCCCGGCAGGACTATGAACGCACGGGCTCTTGCCGCGAGAATACGACTCTGGCACGCGCCTGGCCGCTCATCAACGTCCCGGCCATCTCCTGAACCCGCCGGAAGGGCCGGGGATCCGCGGCGCGGTGTCGCGGACCCCCTTTCCCTAGCTCCGCAGGAACGCCAGCAGGTCGGCGTTGAATCTGTCCGCGTGGGTGTCCATCAGGCCGTGCGGCGCGCCGGGATAGTAGATCTCCTGCGCGCCCTTGATGAGCTGCGCCGACTTGACCGCCGCGTCCTTAACCGGGACGATCTGGTCGTCCTCGCCGTGCAGGACCAGGGTGGGCACGTCGAACTTCTTCAGGTCCTGGGTGAAGTCCGTCTCGGAGAAGGCCTTGATGCTCGCGTAGGCGTTCCACAGGCCGGACTGCATGCTCCAGAGCCAGAACTGGTCCAGCACTCCCTGCGATACCTCGGAGCCCGGCCGGTTGGCGCCGTAGAACGGCCTGGCCAGGTCCTTGTAGAACTGCGAGCGGTCCTTGACCAGGCCCGCGCGCAGGCCGTCGAAGACCTCCACTGGCAGCCCTTCGGGGTTGGCCGCTGATTGCAGCATGATCGGCGGCACCGCCGAGACCAGGGCCGCTTTGGCCACCCGCCCCGTCCCGTGCCGGCCGATATAGCGGGCGACCTCCCCGCCGCCGGTGGAATGGCCCACCAGCGTGGCGTCCGTCAGGTCCAGCGCCTCGATCACGGCCGCGAGGTCATCGGCATAGCCGTCCATGTCGTTTCCCGTTGAGGTCTGGCTGGAACGGCCGTGGCCGCGCCGGTCGTGCCCGACCACGCGGAAGCCGTTCTGGGCGAGGAAATGCATCTGGCCGTCCCACGCGTCGGCGCTCAGCGGCCAGCCGTGCGAGAACGTCACGACCGGCCCGCTGCCCCAGTCCTTGTAGTAGATTTCGGTGCCGTCCTTGGTGATGATCGTGCTCATGGCCTGGTTCCTTTCATCGGGTGCGCTGTGGCAGCTGGGTACGGCCCCGAGGCGGTGCCCAGGGCTCGGGTCACGGGTCGGCCGGGCCGTCGACGAACTCTGCCAGTGGCTGCCCCACTTCGACGATGTAGGTGGAGAGCATCTGGCCGGTTCCCGGGCCGGCGTCCAGGGCGTTGTGCGGGGTGTGGGGCGGTATCAGGAAGGGGTCGCCAGCGGGCAGGATGAGGGTGGGCTGGTCCTGGATCATCATGTGGACCGTCCCGGCGAGGATGTATCCGACTTCCTCACCGGGGTGGATGTGCCAGCCTGACTCCGCCCCGCATGGGATCTCGGTGAGGACCTGGACGATCTCCCGCCCGGGTATCGAGGATGGCTTGTGCTGGAGTTCGGTGCGCTTGAGCTTGCTGGCAAGTGCGTCCGCCGGCGGCTGCGGTCCGGCCGTAGGTGTCGGCGCCATGATTCAGGCCGATGCGCTGGGGGGAGCGACGCTGCCGAGGAACGCTAGGAGCTCGCGGTTGACCTCCTTGGCATGGCTGACGCACATGACGTGCGGGCCACCCTCGATCTCGACGTAGTGCGCGGCGGGCAGGGCCGCGTGCATCCGGCGGCCCTGGCCCTCGACGGACAGGATCCGGTCGGCCGTCCCGTGCAGGATCAGCGCCGGAATGTCGATCCGCTTGATGTCCTCGTGGAAGTCGTCCAGCCAGGTGAGCACGCAGGCCCACGTGGCCCACGGCGACGCTGCGGCAGCGGCGTTCCAGCTGTTGCGCACGGTCTCCTCGCTGACCCGCTTGCCGAGATAATCGTCGAGGTTGAGGAAGTCCCCGAGCAGGCCGGTGAGCCAGGCGGGCCGGTCGTCGAGGATCGCCTGCCGGACCGTATCGATCGTCGCCTGGTCAACCCCGTTCGGGTTCTCGTCGGACTTGCCGAACGACGGCGCGAGACTCTCGATGAAGACGCAGCTCTTCAGCCGGCCGGTCCCGTAAGCCCCGATGTAGCGGGCCACTTCCCCGGTGCCGAGCGAGAAGCCGATCAGGGTGGCGTGCTGCAGGTCCAGTTCGGTCAGCAGCTTGCTGAGATCGGCGGCGAGGGCGTCGAAGTCGTAGCCGGTGGTGGGCCGGCTGGACTGCCCGAAGCCGCGGCGGTCGTAGGTGATCACCCGGTAGCCGGCCGCCAGCAGCGCGTGCGCCTGCGGTTCCCAGGACCGGCTGTCGAGCGGCCAGCCACTCAGCAGCACGACCGCTGGGCCGCTGCCGAGGTCCTCGTAATAGAGGTTGATATCGGCGGTGTTTTCCTGGCCGACCGTGATGAGCGCCATGCGAGTGCCCTTCCTCTGCGGTGGCTTAACCCACCCAGCCGACCACGGCACGGCCGGTCCCCGAATCAGGGAAAGACCCCAGTCAGTACAAGTCCGCCGGGCTTGTGCACCCGCCGTCAGCGCTTGAGGGCGGCGGCAAGCTGCCGGCGGGAGGAGATGCTGAGTTTCCGGAACACCTTGCTGAGGTGGTACTCGACGGTGGACGTGGTCACGAACAGGCGGGTGGCGATCTCCGCGTTGGTCACGCCGGCCGCGGCCAGGCGGGCGATCTGCGTCTCCTGCGGCGTCAGGTCCGGGCCCGCCAGCTCCGCGGGCCGAGGGAGGTGGCCGCCCACCGCCAGCAGCTCTGCCCGGGTGCGGCGGGCAAACCCGGCGGCCCCCATGCCGTCGAGCATGCGGTAGGCCGTGCGCAGCTGCGCGCCGGCCTGGCTACGGCGCTTCTGGCGGCGCAGCCATTCGCCGTACAGCAGATGGGCACGGGCGAGTTCCGTGCGCACCGAGGTTCGGGTCAGGTGCGCTATGGCCTCGCGGTAGAGGGCCTCGGCACCGGAGTCGGGGGCCAGCAGCGCACGTGACCGGGCCAGCATGCCCAGCGCCCACGGTGTGCCGCTGGCCGTGGCCCGGTCCGCCAGGCGGTCGAGCGCGGCGCGGGCGGCGCGGTGATCGCCGGCGCGCGCGCCCGCTTCGACGATCTCGGGCAGGACGCGGTTGCCGAATCCCGGCGGGTCGCCGTCGTAGATGCGCAGGCCCCAGCTCAGCGCTTCGGCGTAGCGGCCCAGGCTCAGCTCCAGCACGGTCAGCCCGATCAGGGCGAAGAACCCCAGCACCGGTGCGCCGCGTTCCTCGCCCCATTTCTCGGTCGTCGCCGCCAGGGCCCGGCTCTCCGCCTCCCGCCCCTGCCAGGCCCGCAGATCCAGCAGCACCCCGGTTGACGCCGGCGCCGGTATGCCGATCAGCGCGGAGATCTCGGCCGCCTCGAAGTACCGTGCCTCGGCCTCGGCCAGCCGCCCCGCCCACAGCTCGCTGGTGCACAGGCCCGCCAGGATGACCCGCAGCGCGCCCAGTGCTCCGTGCCGGCGCTGGACTGTCTCAGCGCGCAGGAATATCGCCCGGCGTCCCTGGTCGTCCCACAGGTCATCCGCCGCGAACTGGACGAGGATGGTGGCAGGTATCCCGGCGGGCGTGGCCTGGTCGCTGGTGCTGAACGCCTCGACCGCGGCGCGGAGCAGCGGCACCGCCTCCGGGTATCCGACGGCGATACGGGTGGCGAAGCCGTCCAGCAGCAGGCCGGTAGCCGTCGCATCCAGGGCCGGGTCCCGCGGTGCCTGCAGCGCGGCGCGGGCCACCTCCACGGGAGTCGTGCCGACAGTGTACTGGCGGGCGACCAGCGCCGCCTGCAGGGCCTCGAAGAGCATCGCGCGGATCAGGGGCGCGTCGGGAGGATCAACGGCGGCGACGGAGTCCAGCAGGAGGCCGGGGGCGTCCTTGTGCCGCGAGAAGAACACGGCGATCGAGGCCCGCAGGCGCTGCGCCGCCACGTGCAGTCCCGCTTCCGCCAGCCGAGGCGCCGCCACATCCAGCATGGCCTCGGCGAGGGCACCGTCTCCAGCGACGAGATGCGCCTGGGCTGCGGTGAGCAGCCGCACGGCACGGTCCCGCGGGTCCGGGGTCAGCTCGGCCGCCCGGGCCAGGAACGTGGCCTGCGCGACGTAGCCGCCGCGCCGTTCCGCGCGCGCGGCCGAGCGCTCGAGGGCCGCCGCGACATCCTCGTCGGGCACCACGGTGGCCGCGGCACGGTGCCAGGCCGCCTCGTCCGGGTTGCCGTCCTGCCCAGCGATGCTCGCCAGGGCCTCGTGCACCCGGCGCCGGTCGCCCGGCCGGGCTCCATCGTAGACCGCCGAACGGATCAGCGGGTGCCGGAACGCCACCCGCGGGTCAACCGAGACGATGTCCTGGGCCACGGCAGGATCGGCGACGTCGGGCTCCAGGCCCAGCAGTGCGGCAGCCCGCCAGAGCGCGGCGGGGTCATCGCCGGGCGCTGCCGAGGCGAGCAGCAGCCAGGTGCCGGTGGCGGGCGGCAGCATCCTTGCCTGGCCCAGGAAGTGCCCTTGCAGGAGGCGGCCGACCGGCAGCCGCGGCGGCAGCGGCGACCGGCCTGCCAGCTGGTCGGGCGTGAGGTGCATGGCCAGTTCCCGCAACGCGAGCGGGTTACCGCCGGTCTCGTCGATAATCCGTGCGGCCACCCGGGCGTTGAGAGGCTCCGAGACGGTCGCCGCGAGCAAGGTCCGGGCCGCCCCAGGCTCTAGGCCACTGAGACGGAGGGTGGGCAGCCCATCGAGCGCTGCCAGCCCCGGCGAGGTCTCGCGCGCGCAGAACAGCAAGCCCGTGCTGTCCGCCTGCAGGCGGCGCCCGACGAAGCCAAACACCCCCAGCGACTCGCGGTCCACCCAGTGCGCATCATCAACCAGCCAGATCAGCGGCTGCTCGGCGGCAATCTCGGCGACCAGCGTCAGCACGCTCATGCTGACCAGGAAACGGTCCGCCGGCGGCCCGGCCGCCAGGCCGAACGCCGAATCCAGCGCCGCCCGCTGCGGAGCAGGCAGCAGGCCGACCCGGTCCAGGAACGGCACCAGCATCCGGTGCAGCGCGGCGAAGCCCAGCCGCAGCTCCGACTCCAGCCCGGCAATCCTGACCGTCCGCACGCCGCCGGCCGCCTGCGCCGCGTACTCCAGCAGGCGGGTCTTGCCGATGCCCGGATCACCGAGGATCACCAGCGACCGGCTCAGGCCATGGCGGATCGCCTCCACCAGCTCATCTAGCGCCCCGCAAGCACCGCTGCGGCCCACCAGGACGTCCGGGACGGCCTGTGCCCCGACCAGCTCCTGGCTCGTAAAATCCCCGGACCATGTCTTGCTGTCGCCGTGTCCCCAGGTCATGACTCAGCACGAGCGGTGGAAAAGGGATGAAATACTCACAAAATTCGCCTCGCCAACCACAGTCCGGCAACGTCACGATAACAGCGGCGGCTCAGCCTGAACCATCACAATATCCACTGGATCAGACCGGAGATGGCGGCATCCTCTCGGCGAGATAGCGCAGGGGTTCAGTCAGGTTACGGATACCGGGCCGGAGCCGTGTACCGCAGGATTGAACCGTCGGCGGCCACCGCCGCTCACCGCCACGACTTACCCTGCGGCTGATGTCCCCCTGCGGCGGCAGGGGCATTCCGGCAGCCCGCACAGAAGGAACGACCGGTTATGTACGCCGAAACCTTCACTTCCGGCCCAAGGCCCCTGCCGGCTCACGTTCCCGCGGTGCAGGCGGCCACGCTGAATCCCCTGCGCGGCCGGCCCGCCGAGCTCGCCTCGCTGCAGGGGCACCTCAGCCGGCTCCGGAACGGGGCCGGGACCAGCTGGCTGATCGAGGGCGGCCCGGGCCTGGGCAAGAGCCGCCTGGTGCAGCAGGCCCTGTCGGCCGCGCAGGAGGCCGGCTTCGCGGCCGGGTATGGCGCGGCCGGGCCGGGGGACGCGGCCGTACCGCTGGCGGCGCTGATGGAGGCGCTGTTCGAGGGACCCGGTCCGCTGCTCGAGCGCGCCGCGCTGCCGGACTCGCATGCTTCACCGGAGCAGCGCTACTGGCTGCTGCAGGACATCCAGACGCTGCTCGAGCAGGCCGCGCTGCGCCAGCCAATACTGATCTGCCTCGACGACCTGCAGTGGGCGGACAATGGCACGGCCGCGGCCATCCGCAGCCTTCCGGCCCGCCTGGCTTCGCTGCCCATCGGATGGGTGCTCGCCTTGTGCCCCGCCCCGCCCGGCAGCGATCTGGGCCGGGCCGCCGCGGAACTGCTCCGGGCCGGGGCGCAACGGACGGTCCTCGAGCGCCTCGATCAGGCCGCCGTCGCCGATGTGGCGGGCGACGTTCTCGGGGCCGCTCCCGACGACGCCCTGCTGGCCCTGGCCGAGGGCGTGCACGGCAACCCGTTCCTGCTCACCGAGCTGCTCTGCGGCCTGCGGGACGAGCGCCTTGTCGACATCCGCGCCGGGCACGCCACCCTGGTGGAAGCACGGCTCCCGCTGCGGGTGCGCGACGGCATGCGCCGGCGCCTCGGCCGCATGTCGGCGCCCGCCCGCAGAGTCGCCGCGGTCGCCGCGTCGATGGGGCGGCGTTTCACGCTGGCCCAGCTCGCCGCCGTCCTCGACGTACCCGCCTCGGGTCTCCTGGACCCTGTCCGGGAGCTCATCGGCAGCGAGCTGCTGGCCGAGGGCGACCAGACGCTGAGCTTCACCCACGACCTGAACCGGGAAGCGGTGCGGGCCAGCCAGCCGTCCTCCGCCGTGCACGCCCTCGACCGCCAGGTCGCCTCCACGCTCCTGGCCGCGGGCGCGCTTCCGGTAGAGGTCGCTACCCAGCTCGCCGCCAGCGCCGAGCCTGGCGACGAGGTCGCGATCGCCACCCTGATGAAAGCCTCCGACGCGCTGAGCGGCAGCGATCCCGGGCAGGCGGCCGGCCTTGCCCGCCGCGCCCTCAGCCTCACCGGCGAGCAGCACCCGCTGCGCGGCCCGCTCGTGGCCCGCGTCGCGATCCAGCTGCACGCGGCGGGCCAAAGCGAACAGGCCAGGGCGTTCGCGGACAGCGCGCTGGGGCAGGCGCTGCCGGCCGATCAGGAAGCCGAGGTTCGCCTCAGCATCGCCAGCCTCTCCGTCATCTCCCCCGAGGAGCGGGCCGACTCGTGCCGGCGGGCTCTTGCGCTGCCCGGGCTGCCGCCCGATCTGCGGGCGCGGCTGCTGGCTCAGCTGGTCTACAACCTGGTGGTCGCCGGCCGTCCTGACCACGCCCGGCGCCAGCTCAAGGAGGCCAAGGAGGCCGTCGAGGGGACCCGCGACCCCGCCGCCTGGTGCACTATGCAGCTGGCCGAGGCCGGGATGCACTACATCAGCGGCCACTACGAGACTGCGCTCGCCCTGACCGACGCTGTCCTGCGCAGCGCCGGCGATGACTCCAGGCGGCGGCTCGCCGGACACTTCCGCTGCGGAATCCTGGTCGTGATGGACCGCCTCGACGAGGCGCTAACCGCCACCACCCAGGGCATCCGTTCCGCCCAGCAGGCCCGGCACGGCTGGGCACTGCAGCTGTTCGAGACCAACCGGGCCCGCCAGCTGCTGAACCTTGGGCGCCTGACGGACGCCGCGGCCGCGCTTGAAGGGCGGTTCCGCCCCGAGGACGCCCATCTGGTCGTCAGCGTCCTCGACGCCGAAGCCGTCGTCGTCCTGGGCCAGGTCGCCCTGCACACCGCGGACCCGCGCCAGGCCGAGCTCACCTCGGCTGTCGCGCGGGGGATGCTCACGTCCGGGGTGCCCGGCGTCGAACGGCACGCCTTCTGGCTGCTCGCCCTGCAGGCCCAGGCCGCGGGCGACCCGGCCCAGGCCCGCCGCTGGCTGGCCGCCCGCGGCGAGAAGGAGCGCGTGCGTGTCTTCCCGCTCTTCCCCCACGATCCAGCGGACGACCCGCAGCTCGTCCGCATCGGCATCGCCAGCGGTGATCCGGAGCTGGCTGAATCGGCGGCAACAGGCGCCGAGCAGCGGCACACGATCAACCCCGGCGTACCTTCGCTGGCCGCCAGCGCCGCGCACGCCCGGGGCCTGCTCACCGGCGACGCCGGCCTGCTGGCCCAAGCCGTCAGCATCCTCGAGCCCGGGCGCAGGCCGCTAGCGCTGGCCTCCGCCCTCGAAGATCTCGCCGTCGCCGAGATCCGGGCCGGCCACACCGGGCAGGCCATCGCCGCGCTCGACCGCGCCCTCATCGTCCACGCCGGCTGCGGGGCCCGCTGGGACCTCGCCCGGGTCCGCAGGCGGCTGCGGCAGCTCGGGGTCCAGCGCCGCCTGGCCACCGATCCCCGGCCCACCCGGGGCTGGGCTGCCCTGACGGATTCGGAGCTCACCGTGGTCCGGCTGGTCGCTGCTGGCCTCACCAACCGTGCCGTAGCTGAGCGGCTCTACGTCTCCCCGCACACCGTCGACGGCCATCTCCGCCACGCGTTCGAGAAGCTCGCGATCAACTCCCGGGTCAGGCTCACCCGTATTGTTTCCGAGCATTCCGAACCCGCGCAGTAAGCACGTGCACCGGGAACCGTCCGGTGCCGGGGTGCTGATGGAAATGTCCAGCTTGCGGTCCCGAGCTAGCTGGGCCTAAGCCGTCGGGCGGTGGCTTGGCTGGCTGGGCCTAAACCGTCGGGCGGTGGCGTGGCCGGCTGACCGGGTGCCTGATCGACCAGATCGCGGAGCTGGTGGCGGCCTGCTATGCCGAGCCTGGGGTAGGAATGGTACAGGTGTGAGGCGACGGTCCGCGGGGACAGGAACAGGCGGTCGGCGATCTCGCTATTGGTCAGGCCGCGGCTGGCGAGGATGACGATCTCGCGCTGCTGGGGGGTGAGCTGCGCGAGCGCGTCGGGTGGCGCAGGCACGGCCGCCGTGGTCACGCCGCAGGCCCGCAGCTCCGCCTCCGCCCGCTGGGTCCAGGACGCGGCACCCAGGCGGCGGAAGGTTTCATGGGCCGTCCCCAGGACGGGCTTGGCGTCGTTGATCCGCCGCTGCCGGCGCATCCACTCCCCGTAGTCCAGCTGTAGCTGGGCCCGCTCGAACGGCCAGCTGTCCCCGGCCGGGTCGGACATGCCCTTGGCGAAGTAGGCCGCTGTGGCGGCGGGCTCGGCGAGCAGCGCGCGGGCGCGGGCCGCGAGCTGCTCCAGCCGGGGCCCGGGTGCCGGGTCTACCCGGGCCAGCGCGCGCTCCACGATGTCCCGGGCCGCACGCTGCCGTTCCGCGCGTACAGCGGCGGCGGCGAGATCGGCGATGCCGAGGTAGGACACGTGGTAATGCAGCGGTGCGCCGTCGGCGCCGAAGAGCTGGCTCAGCTCAGCGTAGGCGGTGAGGTAACTGCCTTCGGCCAGCGCCGCGAGGCCGGCGGCATGACGGGCCCTCGCGGCGACCGAGCGGTATTCCGCCGCGTCGACGGCGGCGAGCGCGCTGGCCAGGAGCGGCCGTACCTGGTCATGGCCGCCGCGGATGGCGAGCACGGTGGCGGTGGTGAGGTCAGCCGTGGCCGCGACAATCTCCATCTTGTACGCGGCGGCCGCGTCGCTGGCCTCGCGGGCCGCGGCGAGCGCCTCGTCCCATCGTCCGCTGTCGATGCAGGCCCACTGCAGCGCTGACAGCGCGGCCCCGCTGCCGCCGCGCACGCCGGGAGCACGCAGCCGGCCGAGGGCTTCGCGGAGCAGCCTGACCGCGAGTTCGGTCTCGTCGAGCAGCCAGCCCGCCGCGCCGATCTTGGCGAGGTCGGTGACGGATCCGCGGGCTACCCGGTGCAGGTAGGGAACAGTTTCCGTTCTCTTTCCGAACGGGTCCGTGCTCGCTCTTATCCACACCCGCTGCTCGTCGGCGTGGCCGGCCGGCCAGTCCGCCGCGAGCTGCGCCGGGTCGTCCAGGCGATCGAGGGCGCTCAGTACCGCCCGGCGGCCGGACGGGATTCCGGACTGGTAGGCGACTGTACTGGCCAGCCCGATGGCCTCCCAGGCGATAACTGGCTGCCGGGCAGCTGCCTCCGCCGCGACCGAGATGAGCGTGGCGAGGGCGTCGGCGTTCCGGTTCGACCAGACCAGCGCCCAGCCGATGTACCGGCGGGCGGCCACCCGCAGTCCCGGGTCCGAGGTCACCGAGAGCACCCGGGTGGCCAGTTCCTGCACCCAGTCCGCCTGCCCGGCGGCCAGGGCGAGCTGGGCCGCGGCCAGCAGCCTGCGGGCCTGATCCTGCTCTCGGAGGCTGAGCTCGGCGGCACGCTCGAGAGCTAGCGCGGCGGAAGCGGCCCCGCCGCGCTGCTGCGCCTGAGTGGCCGTTTCCGCCAGCAGCGACGCCACGCGCTCGTCGGGTTCCAGCGCCGCTGCCGCCAGGTGCCAGGCATGACGGTCGGGCTGATCGCGCAGCGCGGCCGCGATCCGCAGGTGCGCCGCGGCGCGCTCGGCGAATGGCACAGCGTGATAGACCGCGGCGCGGGCCAGCGGGTGCGTGAATTGCGGCCCCAACCGGCCCACCTTGATCAGGCCCGCTCTCTCGGCCGGGGCCAGCGTGCCGGCGGTGAGCCCCGGTATGCCCGCCGCCGTCAGGTCGGGACCGTCGGCGGCCGCCACAAGCAGCAGCGCCGCTCGCGCGGACTGGGGAAGAGCGCCGAACTGGGCGGCCATGATGGCCGTGAGCCGCTCAGTCAGCGGGAGAGGTTCGGCGGCCCAGCGCCGGCCAGCGGCTGGGTCGGCCGCGATGGCGCGGGACAGCTCGATCAGCGCCATCGGGTTGCCGGCTGCCTGGGCCAGCACCTGCTCCCGGCCCCGGCCGTGCGGCGCGCGCGGCTGCTCAGAGAGCAGCCGGCTAGCGTCCGCCGTGCTCAACGGCGGCAGCAGCAGCTCCGGGAAGTCCCGCTCGAAACCCACGGGCGGAACATTCCCGCGCGCGCCGAGCATCAGCACGAGCCGCTCCGATTCAAGCCGCCGCGCGGCGAAGGCGAGCGTGTCGAGCGAGCCGCGGTCCAGCCACTGTGCGTCGTCGGCGACCACCAGCAACGGGCGATCCTCGGCCAGTTCAGAAAGCAGCGTGAGCAAGGCGATCCCGGTCAGCAGGGCATCGGGCGGCACCGGATCGGCGGACAGCGCGAACGCTCCCAGCAGCGCCTTCGCCTGACGGTCCGGCAGGTCTGCCACGCGGTCGAGCACCGGCAGCAGCAGCTGATGCAGCCCGGCGAAAGCCAGGTTCTGCTCGGACTCCCGGCCGGTCACCGATAGCACCCGCAGCCCGGCCGACCTGGCCTGCCGCGCTACGCCGTCCAGCAGCACGGTCTTGCCCATGCCCGGATCGCCCAGCAGGACCAGGATCCGGCTTTCCGCCGGGGCAGGGTCCACGAGTCCCCGGAGCAGCGACAGCTCGCTGTCCCTGCCGATCAGCCCGGTGTCCGTGTCGGCCCCCTCGCGCTGTCCCGAGGCCAAATATATGGCCTCGTCTCCGGAAGGCGAAGGGGCAGTCAGGCTGGGGGCCTACCGGGGCTTAGGTCCCTTCCCGGTCATGCCCTGAGCGATCAGGATGGGTGCGAGGCTAATCCATCCGGTTGCTGGAATTGACCGGCCCGGAGGTGGCGGCAGGATGACATCGCCGGAGGTCCGTTCGGGTGCCTCTCTGCCCGGCCTGGCTGAGGCCGGCCATCCGGGCACGCTCGCGGTGGATGTTCGTGGTCTGGAGAAGTCCTACTCGGGCATGCAGGCTGTCAGGGGTGTCGACCTGGCGATCCGGGCAGGCGAGGTGTTCGCGCTGCTCGGCCCGAACGGGGCGGGCAAGACGACTACGGTCGAGATACTCGAGGGTTACCGGACCCGGGACCGCGGCGAGGTCAGCGTCCTTGGCGTGGATCCCGGGCGTCACCGGGCCAGGCTGAAGAGCCGCATAGGGATCGTGCTGCAGTCCACGGGCATCGACCGGTATCTCACCGTGCGCGAGACGATCGCCATTTATCGGTAAATGGAGCGAGCGGGCCGGGAATGCCCCCCGATAACTGGCAGCTATGAGGGCGGCTCGGCGAACAATTCGAGCTGAATGTTGTCCGGGTCGCGGAAGACGAGCACGGCAGCGCCCGGTACGGAGTTCGCCGCCGTGATTGGGGAATGGACCACTGCGGCGTCCGCCAGCCGCGCCGCCCAGGTGTCGAGTTCCTCGTGGTCCGCGACGGTGAAGGCCAGGTGATCCAGGCCGGCGCGCGTCTCGTCGAACGCGTCCTGGCTGCCGTGCCGATGCTGCGTGAGCCCCAGGCGAGCTCGCAGGCCGTCATGCCGGAGAAACACCTTGCGGCGTTCCCCGTCCGGCGCCTTGAACTCGCCCACGCGCCGGAAGCCGAGCACCTCCTCGTACCAGGCCGCGCTCGCGTCAACGTCACGAACGGTCAGTCCAAGGTGGTGAATGCCTCTGATCATGCCCTGTTCACCGCGTCCATGCCCAGAGCGGCCAGTCGCACACGGGTCTTGCGCTGCACCAGGCACCTGGACTTCACGGGCCCTCTTACCGCTCGATCATCTCATTCAGATGCCGCACGAGACCTCAGGCGCGCCACCGGGCGGACCCTATGCGACTTGCGGCAAGAGAGGGTGGCCTCGCTCAGAGGCGTACGTCGACCGTCGATCCTGCGGGCGAATTCCGGGGTGCCGTTGGCTAGGATCACGCACCACCTGGCGCGCGCCCTATGCGACACGGCGGGCTGTGCGATCCTGAACCCGGCAGGACCCTGCGAAGCCGCGATGAGCCGGAGCACGCGGTCCCGAGGGGAGATAAATGACCAAGGTTCCCGGTAGGGCCGGGGTGTGCGCCGGCTGCGGCGGGCGAAGGCGCAGACCGGGCCAGGTGCCGCAGGCGGGGGGGCAGGGTGTGCTTCTCACCGCAGGCTGACATCGCCGGGGGCCTGGTGATCACTGCCATCGGCGTTGATGCTGTCCGCCACATCCGTCAGCGCCGCGAGTTCATCGCGCTGGCCTGGCTCCCCCTGCTGCTAGGCGCTCACCAGTTCATCGAGGCGTTCGTCTGGTTGTGGCTCCAGGGCCATGTGCCGCGCGCGATCGGCCAGGCCGCGCTATGGGCTTACCTGCTGATCGCATTCGTCGTGCTGCCCGTGCTCGTCCCCCTGGCGGTCATCGCGCTCGAGCCCACCCGGCGGCGGAAGTGGATGATGGCGCCCTTCGCGGTGACCGGGACGCTGATCGCTATAGCGCTGCTCGTGGCGATGGCCCGAGGCCCGGTCGGTGTGAGGCTCGCCCCGTACCACCTGTCCTACGGCCTCCGGATACCCGACGGTTTCCTGATCGTCGCGCTCTACGTTGCCGCCGTGTGCGGGCCACTGCTGCTCTCGGGCTACCGTAACGTCGCTATCTTCGGCATGGTTAATCTCATTGCCGTCGTCATCATCGCCCGGCTGACCATTTCCGGGTTCGCCTCCGTCTGGTGCGGCTGGGCGGCGGTCTCCAGCGCCGCCATCACACTGCATTGCCGCTCCGCCAAACCCCATCCCAAACACGCCCAGGCCAGGGGGGACAGACTCACTTCGACCGGCTGATCGGCAGGCCCTGAGCGTCTGCACGCCCTGATCCGGGCGGCGAGATCCCCGTCGCCGCCGCACCAGGGTGTCGGCAAAGTCGGGCCGATGGTGATCTAGGTAGTTTGCGACACGCCGATATAGGCCGTAGCAGCGCGGGCACGGCCCCAGAAGTGATCATGGCGGTTCCTGCACCTGCAAGATCACCGCTGAGGGGCCACGCCCGCTGCGCCATCATCCCTGGCCGGCCCTGCCATTGGCCAGTTGCTCACCGCCGCGCAGGCCCTGAGCGGACAGCGGGCGTGCCTGCTGGCGGTGCTGGCCGATGTCCCCGACCCGCGGGCGCGCGCCGGTGTCGGCGCAGCGACTGGAACAAGGCCACCGCAATCAGCGTGAACCCGGTGACCGCGACAGGAGCAGGAAAGCTGGCAATCTGGACCGCCAGCTGCAGCAGGGCCGCGCCGGCCGCGCAGATCATGACCGCAGCGGCCGCGTAATCCACCGCCCGCCGGACCATGCCGCACGCCCTGGCGGGCACGCTGGCCATGCCGGGCAGCCACGTCGCCTTCACGTTCTCCCGGATAACGATGGCAGTCATTTCGCCTCCCCAGTTCCTGACACGACCAGCTGCGCCCAGCATGCCGGGCAGCGCGGCAGCTGCCAGTCACCTGGCCGACGCCGCTGCTGTCAGCTTCCCGGCACGGGCACGGCCCACGCCGGCCCCTGAACGCCGACGCGTCCTACCAGGACAGAGCGCCGACAGTCAGCCCTGATACATCGGCGTCCACACCCAGTTCGCGGCATCAGACCCCGCCCGCCCTTCCGCCCCAGCCCAGGTGCCGCGGACGGTATCCAAACCCCCGCGGCACGTGGTGACAGCATGCGCGGCCACGTCGAGGATCTTGCGCCGCGTCTTGGCCATGAGGGCGGCCCACGTGGGCTGGCCGGGCCGGTTTGCCGAGCCGTTTGAGCGCGGCGATCTGGTGGACGGCCACTGTGGTGCCGTCCTCGCACAGCTCGCATGCCCGCTTGAGGAGCCGGATCAGCTCTTTGCGGGTAGCTGTTCTGAGCCGGGGCGGGGTCGCGGATGACCGCGCGCTTGCCGTGCTCGAGGGGTATCCCGCCGAATCGTGCTACCAGGCCTGTTCTGCCCTCGCGCCGGAGCCTGCTCCTGCCGCCAGCTCGAGCACGCGCTGGCCGATGGCACCAGCGCGGGTGCGGCTGGCATGACCGGCCGCCAGGAGTCAACCCGGGCGGACGCGCGGCCTGGTGCGCCGGGATCACATGGATCTGATGATCTGGCGTCCGGCTGGTTGGCTCGCGAATGGAAAGGGCCCGGCAGTTGCTGGCTCCGGGCCCCCGGGTAGCACCGCCGCCCGCCCGGCGTCGCACAGCGGCGACGCGAGCCGCTCACCGGAAATCGTGCAAACCATGTGACGCCGGCTCATCAAGCCGGGCGGCAGCCTTAGGTCGTGCGGCCACCCGTCCCGTTCGGAATCAAATCTTCGGACCGGACGGACCGTGGTTCACCGGCCAGCCCAACTCTTAGCAAGTAGGAGATGATCAAGTAGGAGATGATATGGCGAACAACTACCGCGTCTTCAACGCAAAGCCCGGGCACGAAGGTGTTTGCGATCCGGCAAGGCGAGCTCCTGGGAAGGCAGCACGCCGGCTACGAAGCGGTTCTTGGTATCCCGTATGCCGGCGAGCAGCACAGCTACGCGGTGCAGCTGGGGCCAGTTCGCCGCGTCCGGTGATCCGAACGGTCCTGATCTGCCGGACTGGCGCTCGTTCAACGACGGGTGCATCCAGTACCTGGAGACCGACCACACCAGCGGGTCTCGGACGGTTCCCAACGCCGAGTACCACCAAGAGCACCGATTTGAGTTCTGGAGCCCCCTCGTTCATCCCGGCCCTAGCGCAAAGTAGAAGGGTGCGCGGCCATGTCCGCTCAGGGCCTGCGCGGCGGTGAGCAACTGGCCAATGGCAGGGTCGGCCAGGGATGATGGCGCAGCGGGCATGGCCCCTCAGCGGTGATCTTGCAGGTGCAGGAACCGCCATGATCACTTCTGGGGCCGTGCCCGCGCTGCTACGGCCTATATCGGCGTGTCGCAAACTACCTAGATCACCATCGGCCCGACTTTGCCGACACCCTGTGCTTGAGGTAGATGACACCGTGGCTGAGCGCGACCGGATCGTAACGGCGAGATGGCCCTTGGAAGAGGATCTCCAGCGCCGCGTGTGGGGCCTGACAGACTGCCGGAACCTCAATCCAGCCGTTGGGCCGATGATGGCCTTTTTTCAACCTCCGGGCTTTGCGTTGTTACCTTTCTGAGACGGCTTGCCATTTTTCTGAGAGGTGCGGGATCCATGGACGGGATTGAGAAGAGCAAGGAGACCGCCAGCGATCAGAGAGGCAAGAGATGTAAGACCAGTAGGCAGACTCACCGCCTCCTTACTGATCGATAGGTACACGATGCCGACTATTAGAGCCAACAGTGCGGCTCCCAGAATCCAGACAAGCCAGATATTAATCCGCTGCTGATCGCCGTAATCCTGATCGCCGTCCTGCTGCCCGGTGTGGGGGATGCCCTGGGTGGCCAGCCCAGGGGTGGCCGGTGTGGTGGTGCCGGGCGTGCTGGTGCCTGGCCCGGTGGCGCCCGATTCGTTATCCTCCGGAGTATTCATGGCAAAAATCCCCTAAGCCCGATTCATAGCGGTATGCGCCGAAAGTCTCACGGGTTCTTGGCGAATTTCTCGCTAGTTTGAGGAGGACAATACACACTTAGTCATGGTTTGTCACGTAAGTCGTGGGGGCTTACGATCCTTCCCCTGCGGCTTAGCTAACAGTCCCGCTTTGCTAAGAGAGGCTGGCGCCGCCTGCAAAGAAGCAGAGCACCGAACCGGCTTATCTGCGCTCGGTCGCATACTCGACCGGAAAGCTGGTTAGATGCAGATATTCGACGATCGATCTGAGTTGCTTCGGGCGCATGACGAGGTTGCGCGGCAATCCCTGCCGAACTACAGATGAGTCAGCCATGCGGGAGTAGATATGCCGCGCTGCAGCGATATGGGGTTCCCGGCGCTGCGGCGGCTGGATGGCCGCCCGGCCCGGCTGGGTCAGCCAGCGGGGGACGTCAGCGGAGTTTCGAAGTCAAGGACGATACGGCCGCGGATGCCTCCCGCCGCGAGCCGGCGATGGGCCTCGGGCGCCAGCCTGGCCGGCATGATCTCGGCGACATGGAGACTCAGGGTGCCATCTTCAGCGAGGTCCCGCAGCTCCTCAAGCAGCGCGGTGTCGGTCACCGACCCGAACGCTGAGATGGGGCGGACGGTGATGCCGCGTTCGGCGGGGCCGCTCCAGCCTTTCAGGCTCGCGATCGCGCCCCCGTCGGCGATCGCCCGCAAGGCGGCGGCGTCAAGATTGGCGCCGTCGACGAGCCCGGGAACACCGCCCGGCACCAGCGCGCGGACCTGGCCGGCGAATCCCGCGCCGCGAGCAACGACATGATCGGCGCCCAGCACGCCGACGGCATCCTCGCCGCCCGGCGAGGCGTCGGCGACCACGGTCAGGCCCCGCGCCTTGGCCAGCTGGATGGCGTACCCGCCAACAGCCCCGGCGGCGCCAGTGACCGCGACGGCCTGTCCCGCGCTGAGGCCGAGCGCATCCAAGGCCAGGCGGGCGGCCACCGCGTTGAGCAGCAGGGTGGCCGCTTCGGCGTCGGTAGCACCCTTCGGCGCGCGGACCACGGATGCTTCACCGGCCACGATCTGCTCGGCGTAGGTTCCGCCATGGGGGCCCATGGGGATGACCAGCGCGATGACCCGGGCACCGGCAGACAAGCGCCCGCTGGTGCCCGGGCCTACCTTGTCCACGACGCCTGCGGCGTCCATGCCGGGAACGTAAGGCGGCGTCCGGTCCGCAAGCTGCGCTGCGCGGCCGCCCGCACGGAACGTGGCATCCGTGGGGTTCACCGCGACCATGTAGACCCGGATCCGCACTTCCCCTTCCCCGGGTTCGGGGGTGGGCATGCGGACAACACGCAGCACGTCCGGTCCGCCGAATTCGGTGAGGCCGATCGCCTCCATGGCATGCTCCCTGATTGACCTCGGAACCAATATCCGCGGGAGGCACATGGCGCGGCCGGAAAGCGCGCCAGGCGAAACGGGTGCCGTCGGCCTCGGTGTCCTGGCTCCGCGCCGTTTCATGCGGGAACTCAGTCATGACGCCAGCGTCCCCGCTGGAGTGCGGCGCGGGTATCCGCAACCTGGCTGCACTGTACTGGACTGTGCAGCCAGTTCCGCTCCCCACGCCGAGCAGCCTGCCACAGTTGCTGACCGGCGTTTCCGGTGAACCGGGCCGGCCGACGGTCCGTTTACTGCAGTGCACACTTCTCGGCGCAGTGCTGACGGCTGCTCCCGGTACCAGCGGTCGCATCCGCAACGTCGCCGTGATTGTTTACGGGAGGTCATGGCGGCGTGCCGGGCATTGACGGGGGCCGGGAGCGGATCGCTCAGTTCTGGCGGGCGATCGAGCTATTCAGCCCGCAGTCGCTGCCGAGACCCGACGCCCGCGGTCACGTCGAGGATTTCTATCCCGGTGAGCCGATGCCGTGGGAACCGGGATCACAGCTGGCCTCCGCTGTGGTCGCGCCGGGGAAGGTGTGGCGGCACGAGGTCTTCGCCGGCGTCTACGACATCCAGCGGGTGGCGGGGACGCTCGTGGAACAGTTCGGCGACGACGATCCGGCCAGCCAGCGGAAAGCCATTGGCGATCAGTCCGCGCTGTTCGGGTGCACGGTCGACGCGGATGGGCTGCTGGTCGAGGAGTCCGCGGTGCTGTCCTCGTGTGCCTGGGCCATCGGCCGGCTTTGCGCCGGCGGCCGGCGTTCCGGCGACTGGCTGTCCGGGTTCGACGAGGACGTGCTCCACTTCGGCGACCGGCTGGCCCTGATGTCCGGGTCCAGCCTGGGCAGCGGCATCCGGCTGCTGGCCGCGAGCATGCGGGAGGCCGCCCCCGATGCCGCGGCCGGCGGCGGGAAAGCGGCGGTCCCGCCGGCCCGGCTGGAGACCCGGCCGCTCACCGGCGAGATTCTGCAGCGTTTCACCGCCGAGCTGACGGCCCGGCTCGGTGTGGGGCAGGTCCTTCGCCCCCGCCACATCCGGGTGCGCAGCTACCAGATACCGGCCACGCGCGCCGGCGAGGCACCGGAATCCTCGTTCCTGAACAGCTTCTGCGCCGAGGACCTGGCGCGGGTGGCCCGGGCGCTGCACCGGGGCGACGCCGGGCCGGGCCTGCTGGCCTACCTGACCAGTGGCCGACAGCACGCCGCCCGGGAGCGGATCGACGTGCGCCAGCAGCCGCAGGCGGTGCGGGCGGGCGGCCAGCCGGAGCGTATCCCGCTGGGCCGGTGGCCGGCCGACAGCAGCCGTCCGCTGATCCTCAGCCAGCAGTTCGCGGTGAACAAGATCATGGAACAGCTCGGCGGCGGACGTGGCCTCTTCGCCGTCAACGGCCCACCGGGCACCGGCAAGACCACGATGCTGCGGGACGTGATCGCCGCGATCGTCGTCGAGCGGGCACTGCGCCTGGCCGAGCTGGCCAGCCCGCAGGATGCCTTCCGCGACACGGAGTCCGGCACCTGGTCCACGAGCACGTGGCAGCACACGGTCGTCGCGCCGCGCCCCAGCCTGACCGGCTTCGAGATCGTCGTGGCCGCGGCCAACAACGGGGCCGTCGAGAACATCACCACCCAGATCCCTGGCCCGGCCGCCATCGGGCCGCAGTGGCGGCCGCGGGCCAGTGACCTCGACTACTTCAGGGCCACGGCCGCTCAGGTCCACGGTGAGGGCGCCTGGGCGATGGTCGCGGCGCGGCTCGGTAAGCGGGCCAATCGGGGCGGGTTCGTGAACTCCTTCTGGTGGAGCCCCGCCGGCCAGGACGGCCACGGCGGCATGGGCGACGTGCTCACCGCACTCGAGGCCGAGCCGGTGGACTGGCCGGCCGCAGTCGACGCCTTCACGGCGGCGGCCGACGCTGTACGGGCCCTGGCCGCGCAGCGGCAGAAGGCCGCGACGGCCATCGAACGGCTGGCCGCCGCGGAAACGGAACGCAGACAGGCCTGGGCGGCGATCCGGGCCGCCGAGCAGACCTGCCGTCAGCTGGTGGAGCGCGGCAGGGCCGCCGAACGGTCGCTGGCCGAGGCGGACGCGGGCCGCCTCGCGGCACACAACGCATACGACGGGCACCGGAACGAGCGGCCCGGCTTACTCGTGTCGCTGGCGACCCGGTTCCGCGCCGGCCGGGAATGGCACGCGGACCACCTCGCCCTCCGGAACGCAGGCCAGGACGCCGCGCGGCGCCGGGACCAGGCCGCGCAGGCGCTGAACCGGCTGCGCGGCCAGCTCAGCGACGCACGCAAAGCGTCACAGCGGGACCGGGCCAAGCTGGCCCGGCTCGGCCAGCAGACGCGGGCCTGGCGGGACCAGGCCGGCCGGGCCGCCGCACGGTGGGGAGACCACGTGCCGGCCGGTCCCGGTGACCCGGCGACGGACGGCCTGAACGGGATGAACGGGATGAACGGGGTGGACGGGCTGGACGAACGCGAGAAGTCGTCGCCCTGGGCGGATGAGGAGTTCACTGCGGCCCGCACCGCACTGTTCCTGGCCGCGCTCGGCCTGCACAAGGCGTTCCTGACCGCCACGGCGCCCACGGTGCGGGGGAACCTCAACGCGCTGATGGACATCCTGGCCGGACACGGGCCCCGGCCGCGGGCCGTCACCACGCGAGCGGCCTGGCAGACGTTTTTCCTGATGATGCCGGTGGTCTCCAGCACGTTCGCGTCCATCGACCGGCTGTTCGCCGGTTTCGGCCGGGAGTCCCTGGGATGGCTGCTCATCGACGAGGCGGGGCAGGCCGCGCCGCAGCAGGCCGCCGGGGCGATCTGGCGGGCCCGGCGCACGGTGGCGGTCGGTGACCCGCTCCAGATCGAGCCGGTGGTCACGATGCCCTGGGGCGGCCAGCAGGCGCTGAGCCGCCTGTACGGCGTGGCGGCGGAATGGGCGCCCAGCCGCACCTCCGTGCAGCGCCTGGCCGACCAGGCCGCGCCGTACGGCACCTGGCTGCGGACGGCGACGCCGGACGGTTCCGGCCGGGTGTGGGTGGGCACGCCGTTGCGGGTCCACCGCCGCTGCGACCGGCCCCTCTTCGACGTATGCAACCGCATCGCCTACGACGGGCTGATGGTCTACGGGACCGCCGCGCGGGCACCGTTCCACGGCCACGACGTCTGGTACGACGTGCGCGGGCCGGACGCCCGCGGGCACTGGATCCCGGCCGAAGGCGACGCCCTCCGTGACACACTGGCCCGGCTCAAGGCCGCCGGCGTGCCCGCCGCCGCCATCCGGGTCATCAGCCCGTTCCGGCAGGTCGTGCGGGGCGCCCTCGCCATCCACGGGGAGGTGTTCCCCGACGGCAGCATCCCCTCGGGCCAGCGGGAGACGTGGGTGGGCACGGTCCACAAGATGCAGGGCCGGGAGGCCGACGTCGTCGTCCTGGTCCTCGGCGGCCAGCCGGACCGCCCCCGGGCCCGAAGCTGGGCCGCCGAACGTCCCAACCTGCTGAACGTGGCCGTGTCCCGGGCCCGGCGGCGGCTGTACGTGATCGGCAACCGCGAGCTGTGGAAACCGCTGCCGTTCTTCGGCGTGCTGGCCGGCAGTCTCCCGGTCTGGCCGCCCGCCCCCGGCTCCCGGTGATCTATTTCAGCCGCCGGGGCCCGCATCAGCCTGGATATGACCGCCCGGGCTAAGTACTCAGGTCGCCGTGGCTGACCGAGCTGGTGCCTGCTCAGTGCGGGTGGCTGGCAGTTCAGTTCCGCTGTGGTCGTGAGCCTGGCGATCGTATAGTGACTGCCATGCCGGCCGCCCTGCCCACCCCGGATGTGCCGGATACGCCGGATATGTCGGCGACCTCGGTGGCCGGGGCGATAGCCCGCATGCAGGCAATCGGGGCGGCGCTACCCGCAGCTGATGGGTTCGCGTGCTTCAACCGCATGTACCTGGATGTGACCAGCCAGGTGAACAGCCAGCTCGACCACGGCTTTTACGCCGACCCCGCGTTCATGACCCAGCTGGACGTGAATTTCGCCAACCTGTACTTCGCCGCGGCCGACGTGACGGGCGACCCGGCGGCTGTGCCATTGGCCTGGCGGCCGCTGGCGGAGCGGCGGGCCGAGGCGGGGATCGAACCGATCCAGTTCGCGCTGGCGGGCATGAACGCCCATATCAACCACGACCTCCCGATGGCCGTGGTCAGCACCTGCACAGCCCTGGCCACCTCACCTGAGGCCGGCCAGCATTACGCTGACTACCAGAAAGTGGACCAGCTGCTGGACGCCGCCGAGCAGTCCATCCGGCAGTCCTTCGAATCCGCCCCTGAGCTGGCCGTTGATCATCATCTGAGGGCGGTGGCCACCTTGACCTGCAACTGGACTATGAACAGCGCCAGGGACCTGGCGTGGAACAATTCCCTGCTGCTGTGGGCGCTCCGCGATGATCCGTTCGAGCGCGGGCTCTTCATGGACAGCCTGGCCGCCACGACAGCAGCCGCCAGCCGGATGCTGCTGGTGGCGGTCTAAGACCGCGGCGGGAGCACTCCTGATCAACTGCTGACTCCCGGCGCCGCCCGTCCGGAAACCGGTGACCTTTCTCCAGTATCGGAAATTGCTGTAAGAATGGGCCGATGGCGCAGGTCTTGTGCCCGGTCGTGATCGGCAGGGACGCCGAACTGGCGGCGGTCGACGCGGCGCTGACGGCCGCCATGGCGGGGCACGGCGGGTGTGTAGTGATCACCGGGGAGCCGGGGATCGGCAAGTCGCGGCTGGTGCTGGAGACGGTCGGCCGGGCGGCCAGCCGTGGCATCCGGGTCGTTACTGGCCGGGCGGTACCGCAGTCAGCCACCGCTGCTTACCGCCCGCTCACGGACGCGCTCGTGCAGCTCCTCCGGGACCGGGCCGTTCCCGGTGACCCGACGATGGAACCCTGGCTGCCCGCGCTGGGCGCGCTGCTGCCGGGGATGGCCGGCCTCGCCCCGGCCAGCGGATCGGCCAGTGGAGAGGTATCACCTGGGATCCGCGGTGAGGCGCTGATCCAGCTGCTCCGGCGGCTCGCGCCTCGCGGCCTGGTCATCGTGCTGGAGGACCTGCACTGGGCCGACCCGGACACCGTTGCCCTGATGGAGTACCTGGGCGAGCACCTTGATGGCGAGTCGGTGCTGTGCGTGCTTACCCTGCGCGCCAACTGGCCGTCGGCCGCGCTGGAAGTCGCCCGCCGGCAGCGGGGCCGGCCAGGCGTACTTCACCTCGAACTTGACCGGCTCAGCGATGCGGACATGGCGCGCATGGTCCATGCCTGCATCCCGGAACCAGAGCCGGAACTCCTGCGCCGGGTGCAGGCCTCCGCCGAAGGAGTACCGCTGCTGGTGGAAGACCTGCTGGCGTCTCCCGGGCTGCCGGAGTCGTTCACCGAGACAGTCCGCGAGCGCCTGGCCGGGTTCAGCGAACCGCAGCGATCGGTGATCGAGGCCGCTGCCATCCTCGGCCGCCACTTCGACTGGGAACTGCTGCCGGCCGTGAGCGGCCAGACGGCGGACCTGGTGGCCGGGACGCTAGGGCTCGCTGTCGAGCAGCTGCTGGTGAGCGCCGACGGCACGGCCTTCCGCTTTCGCCACGCGCTGACCCGCGAAGCGCTGCTCGACACCATGCTGCCACCCCGCCAGCGGGCCCTGGCCTCGGCGGCGCTTGCCGCGCTTGACGCCGCACACCCGCGCCTGGAAGGCGGCCTGCGCGAGCTGGCCGTCGACCTGGCGAACCGGGCCGGGGACCGCCGCCGCGCCGGAACGCTGCTAAGCGAGTCCGGCGGCCAGGCGCTGGCCTGGGGGGCGCTGGCCACCGCGATCGGCACCCTGCGGCGGGCCGCTGACCTCCTCGAAGGCACTCCCGAGCGCGACCAGGCGGAACTTCTCCTGGTGGAATCCCTGGCCCTGGCCGGGCGGGTCGAGGAGGCCGCGGCGGCCGGCGGCCAGCTCATCACCCGGCTCGGGACCGAGGCGGCGGACCTCCGGACGGAGGTCCACCTTCGCCTCAGCCAGGCCGCGGTGGCCGCCTCCCGGTGGCAGATGGCACGTCACCATCTCGCCGCCGCCCGGCGCCTGGCCGGAACCAGCCCACCGGCTGGCGTGCGCGCCCGCATGGGCGTCCTCGACGCCGAGGTTGCCTTCGCCGCCGATGACCTCGATGAGGCCCGGCTTCTCGCCGAGAAGGTCCTCGCCGCCGAAGATGGTGCTCCGGACGTCCGCTGTCACGCGCTCGAGCTCATCGGCCGGAGCCACCGGCTGCGTGATCTGTCCGCCGCCCGCTCCGCGTTCGACCGCGCGCTGGTCACCGCGGAGACCGCAGACCTGCCGTTCTGGCGGCTGCGCGCCCTGCACGAGCTGGGCACCATCGACCTGTTTGATCACGCCGGAGTGGCACGGCTGTCCGAGGCGCGGCACGCCGCCGAGCAGATGGGTGCGCTCAGTACCGTGGCCATCCTGGAGCTCCAGCTCGCCGCGGGCTACACCTGCCGCTGGGAACTGGACACCTGTGATGAGTACGCCCAGGCCGCCGTCGCCGGCGCCGAGCGGCTCGGTCTGGACCAGGTCCGGGCCAAGGCGCTGGCGGTACTGGCCGGCAGCGCCAGCATGCGCGCCGACGCGGAGCAGGCCGAGCGGTACGCCGCCCAGGCCATCGCGGCCGATCCGGACGACCGGATGCTCGACGGCTTCCGCTGGGCCAGCCGGGGAGCAGTGGTTCTGCTCGGTGGCGATGCCGCGGCGGCCGTGGAACCCTACGCCCGGGGAATGGCGATCCTGGCCCGCCTCCCGCATGCCGAACCGGCGGGGCTGCGGGCGCTGTGGCCGCTGCTGCTGGCCTCACTTGGTGATCGCCGGGCGGAACGGGCGATCGAGGAGGCCCGCCGGCTGGGCGTCGGCGCCTTCCGGATGAACCGGAGCGTTATCGGCTACGCCGAGGCGATTCTGGCCGGGCGAGCCGGGCAGCGGCAGCGGGCCAACGAACTGGCGGCGGCCTGCGACGCCGGCTTCACGAACTGCGAGGGCTGGGGCGATCTGGCGAGATTCTGCGCCGCGCCCGCTGCGCTCGCCGACGGATGGGGCGACCCGCTTCGCTGGCTGGCCGAGGCCGAGACCGGATTTGATCGCCGGGACCTGCCCCGCCTGGCCGAGCACTGCCGCGAGCTGCTCAAGGAGTCGCAGCCCAATCCCTGGGTGGCAGCGGGAATCACCGCCAGAGAGGCGGACGTGCTGCGCCTTGTCGTTGGCGGGCTGGCCAACAAGCAGATCGCAGCACGGCTGGATCTGTCGCCACGCACGGTGGAAAAGCACGTCGAGAGCCTGCTGCGCAAGACCGGCGCTCGCTCCCGGACCGGCCTGGTGGCGGCCGCCTCCCCGGCCGGCATCCGCGACTCCCAGCGGCCATCTCCTCCCCCGGCGGCTACATAGCCCTGGTTCCTCTCCCCGGCCGCTGATAGTCCCGGCCCTCCCCCCGCCACTACGTAGTCCCGGCTGGCAGCTACGTGTTGTTCCCGATGTGGAGGCGGGCAGCCGGCTGGCACGCTGGCCTAGCCAGGCAGGCTGAGGGAAGGCGCCACCAGATGCTCGAAACCGCGAGACCGACCGTGGCGGTCAGGAACATCGACGCGCCCGATGAGCGGCACGCGTTCGAACACGCCTCGCTCAACGTGGTCAACCTGCCCGGCGTCACGATCGCCCGCACTGTGTATCAGCCCGGCTGGAAGTGGTCAACCCACATGAAGCCGGTCGTCGGCACGGATGCCTGCCAGGCGGCGCACACCGGCTACATCATCTCCGGCCGGTTCCACGCCCGCATGGACGACGGCCGCGAATACGACTTTGGCCCGGGTGACGCGCACGTGGTGTCGGCCGGTCACGACGCCTGGGTGGAGGGCGATGAGCCGTGCGTCGCGCTCCACGTCGCTTTCACCGGACGTGCCGTGGCCGGGCATGTCGGCCGCTGCCCCTGCGGGGTTGAGTTCCGGGTGGCCAGCGACGACCAGTTCGGCCTCCTTGTCGCCGCCATCCGCGAGCACGCGCGCGGCTCCCACGGGCACGAGCTCACCACCCAGCAGGTGCTCGCCGAGGTGACGGCATGATCAGCTCCGGCCTGGACGGGACAGGCCTGGACGGCACTGGCCTGGGCAGTGCCGGCCTGGGCAGTGCCGGCCTGGAAAGGCGGGTGGCGGGCTGGGTTGCCGGCGCGACCGTCGACGATGCAGCGGCCGTGCGAGCGGTGATCGAGGCCTACGGCGATCGGCTGGCCGCGGCCGATGTAGCCGGCGTCGTCAGCCAGTTCACCGGCAACGCCGCCACCATGCAGCCTGGGCTCGAAACCGTCGTAGGAAGTCAGCAGCTTACGGCCACATACGACGCCGCTCTGGAGAACATGCGCCTGGACTTTACGTTCCGATCCGACGACATCACCATCCAAGGCGACCTCGCGGCGGTCCGGGGCACAAGCCAGGGTTCGATCACGATCCGCGCTACCGGCGAGACGCAACCAGCGCGTCTCCGACAACTGTTCGTTCTGGAACGCACGGGGGCCGGCTGGAAGATCGCGCACTACATGGACCAGCTGATGCCGGAGCAGCAGTCCGGAGGGGGCTGCTCCGGCATCTAGCGAGTCCGCCACCCAGAATCGGGCACTGTCCGTCATCCGCTGGCCGTCGGCTGGCACGACGCAGCGCCGGCCGTCATGTTGGTCTACCTGCCGCACAGGGGCCGTGCAGGTAGACGAGCTACCGGCCGTGGCTGGAGGACCAGGCGCTGCGGCAGATGGAAGGGCTGCCCACCCTGGTCAAGGCGGTGACCGGCAGCACGCCCGCGGCCGGGCGCAGCACCGGCGCGGGCGCCGCGGCCAGGGTAACCGCTGTGGGACGGTCTGCGGTGGCCGACGTGGCGGGAAGCATGCACGGCTTTCCGGCTGCGCTGACCAGTTTCGTGGGCCGCGCCGCGGTGGTGGACGCGATCGCTGGTCAGCTGGGCCAGCACCGGCTGGTGACGCTGACCGGGCCTGGGGCTGCCGGGAAGACGCGGCTGGCTAGCGAGGTCGGCCGGCAGGTGGCTGGCCGGTTCGCCGACGGCGTGTGGCTGGCAGAGCTGGCGGCGGTGCGGGACCCGGCGCAGGTGGCGTCCGCGGTGGCGGCGGCGCTGGGGATCCGTGACCTGCCCGCGGTGGCGCCGTCCGATGTGCTGGCGCACGCGCTGGCCCGGCGGCAGCTGCTGCTGGTCCTGGATAACTGTGAGCATGTGATCGGCGCGGCGGTGGACTGCTCGCTGCTGGTCCCGCCGCGGGCCGGCCCGGATGGCCGGTCCCGGTACGTGATGCTGGAGACGCTGCGGGCCTACGGGGCGGGACTCCTCGCCGAGGCCAGCGAGGGCGGCGCCGTAGCGGCCGCGTTGGCCTCCTGCGCGCTGCGGGTGGCCGAGGAGGCCATGTCGGGGCTGACGGCAGATCCGGGCGAGGTGGCCGCGGCCCGCTGGCTGGACGCCGAGGACGCCACCATGCGCCAAGTACTGGTCTGGGCCATGGAGCATGATGCGGCCGTGGCTTCGCGGCTGGCGGCCGCGCTGTCGTGGTGGTGGCAGGTCCGGGGCCGGCTGGCGGGTCAGGTGCCGCTGCTGCGCGAGGCCGTCGACCGCGCCGCCGTAGGCAGCGACGCGTGGTGCATCGGGCACACCTGGCTCGGTCAGGCGTCGCTGGATTCGGCCGATCCGGCCGGGGCGCTGCGCCACTTCACCGCAGTCCGCGACGCCATCGGGGACCGGAGGCCGTTCCCGCTGCTGGCCCGGTGCCTCAGCGGCCGGGCGGCGACATTGCTGACCAAGGGCCGGATCGCCGAGGCGGCCGGCGATGCCCGCCGTGCCCTGGCGGCGGCCCGAGAGAGTGATTCCCCGGTCGCCGAGGCGCTGGCCCTGGCGGTCCTTGGCCTGGTCGCCACTGTCGCGGAGGACCGCGTCGGCGCCGTGCAGCTGGCCCAGCGGGCGCTCGGACCGGCTCCGGCGCAGGCGGCCGAGGAACGCGGCCAGGCGATGAGCCTGGCCACCGCGGCCGAGTACGCCCTCATGCTCACCGCCGCGGGCCCGCTGCTGCCGGGGGCAGACAGGCCGGGGGCGGACGGGCCGGGGGCGGACGGGCCGGGGGCGGACGGGCCGGGGGCAGACGCGCCGACGGGCACGGTGCCGGGCCTGGACAGGCTCAGCCCCCGGGAACGGGAGCTGGTCACCCTGGTCGCCCGGGGGTACACCGACGCGCAGATCGCCGAGCAGCTGTTCATCAGCGTGCGCACGGTCAGCTCACGCGGCCTGAGCCGACCGCCGCGGCGGTCGGCTCAGCGGGGGATTCGGTATTCCTCCAGCAGCCGGCGCCCGATGATCATCTTCTGGATCTCGGCCGTCCCCTCGCCGATCAGCAGCATGGGCACTTCCCGGTAGAGGCGCTCGATCTCGTACTCCTTGGAGAAGCCATAGCCGCCGTGGATGCGGAAGGAGTCTTCCACGACCTCCTTGGCGTACTCGGAGGCCAGGTACTTGGCCATGCCAGCTTCGAGGTCGTTGCGCTCACCGGAGTCCTTCTTACGGGCCGCCACAACCATCATCTGATGGGCGGCCTCGACCTTGATGGCCATCTCGGCCAGCTTGAACTGGATGGCCTGGTGCTCGACGATCGGCTTGCCGAAAGCATGCCGGATCTGCGCGTACGCGATGCCCAGCTCAAAGGCACGGAGGGCGACTCCGCAGCCGCGGGCGGCGACGTTCACCCGGCCGACCTCGACACCGTCCATCATCTGGTAGAAGCCCTGGCCGGGGGCCTCCCCGAGAACCCGGGAGGCGGGGACACGGACGTCATGCAGGATCAGCTCGGTCGTGTCGACGCCCTTGTAACCCATCTTCTCGATCTTCCCCGGCACGGTCAGGCCGGGCACCGTCGGGTTGGCGCCGAAGCCCGGCTCCTTCTCGATCAGGAACGTGGTCATGTTCCGGTGCCGCGCGTCCTGGCCCTCGTCGGTCCGGCACAGCACCGCCACCAGATTGGAGGTGCCGCCGTTGGTCAGCCACATCTTCTGGCCGTTGATGACGTAATCGTCGCCATCGCGTTCCGCCCTGGTGCGGATCGCCGAGACATCCGACCCGAGACCGGGCTCCGACATGGAGAAAGCCCCGCGCACGTCGCCGGCCGCCATCCGGGGCAGGAAGTAGTCCTTCTGCTCCTGCGTGCCGTGCTGGCCGATCATGTAGGCCACGATGAAGTGCGTGTTGACGATGCCTGACACCGACATCCAGCCACGGGCGATCTGCTCCACCACCAGCGCGTACGTCAGCAGCGACTCGCCGAGGCCGCCGTACTCCTCGGGAATGGTCAGCCCGAACAGGCCGAGCTCCTTCATCCCCTCGACGATCTGGGCCGGGTACTCGTCCTTGTGCTCAAGCTCGCTGGCGACGGGGATGATCTCCTTCTCGACGAACTCCCGCACCGTGCTGAGGATGTCCCGCTGAATATCAGTCAGGCCTTCGGTCTTCGCGAGGCGTTCCATGGCGCGGCTCCGTTCTGCTGGTCGTTCAGGCGCTCAGGTGGTCGGCTCGGGACGGCCGGGCTGCTCGCCGCCGCGCTCCTTGATGTACGTCTCGGTCGGCACCATCACCTTGCGGCGGAACACGCACACCAGGGTGCCGTTCTGCTTGTACCCGCGCGTCTCGACCTCGACGATGCCCCGGTCGCTCTTCGAGCTGGACGGCCGCTTGCTGAGCACGGTGGTCTCGCCGTAGATGGTGTCGCCGTGGAAGGTCGGCGCCACGTGCTTCAGCGAGCTGATCTCGAGGTTCGCGATGGCCTTGCCCGAGACATCGGGTACCGACATGCCGAGCAGCAGCGAATAGATGTAGTTGCCGACTACGACGTTCCGGCCGAAGTCGGTGGTCTCTCCGGCGTAGTGGGCATCCAGGTGGAGCGGATGGTGGTTCATGGTGAGCAGGCAGAACAGATGGTCGTCGTACTCGGTGACCGTCTTGCCTGGCCAGTGCTTGTAGACCGCGCCGACCTCGAACTCCTCGTAGGTCCGTCCGAACTGCATCTGGGGTGTCCTCCTCAGGCCTGCGGGGGCTCGAACTTGGAGGTGCGCTGCATGCCCGCGGCCCGGCCCTGGCTCGCGATGACCAGGGCCATCTTGCGGGAGGCTTCGTCGATCATCTCGTCGCCGAGCATGGCCGATCCCTTGGCGCCGCCCGCCTCCGACGTGCACCAGTCGTAGGCGTCCAGGATCAGCTCCGCGTGGTCGTAATCCTCCTGCGACGGCGAGAAGATCTCGTTGGCGGCGGCGATCTGGTCCGGGTGCAGCACCCACTTGCCGTCGAAGCCCAGGGCCGCGGCCCGCTGGGCCACCGCGCGGTAGCCGTCGGTGTTGCGGATCTGCAGGTAGGGACCGTCAATGGCCTGCAGGTCGTGGGCGCGGGCGGCCATCAGGATCCGCATCAGGATGTAGTGGTAGGCGTCCGCGGGGTAGCCGGGGGGCTGCTCGCCGACTACCAGTGACTTCATGTTGATGGAGGCCATGAAATCGGCCGGGCCGAAGATGATCGTCTCCAGCCGCGGGGAGGACGCGGCGATCGCGTCGACGTTGACCAGCCCGAGGGCGTTCTCGATCTGCGCCTCGATGCCGATCCGGCCCACCTCGAAGCCCATCGTCTTCTCGATCTGGGTGAGCAGCAGATCCAGCGCCTTGACCTGCTCGGCGTCCTGCACCTTCGGCAGCATGATGCAGTCCAGGTTGGGGCCCGCGCCCTCGACCACCGTGATCACGTCCCGGTAGGTCCAGTGCGTGGTCCAGTCGTTGACCCGGACGACGCGGATCTTGCCGCTCCAGTCGCCCGTGTTAAGGGCGTCGACGATAGTGTGCCGGGCACTCTCCTTGACCAGCGGTGCGCAGGCGTCCTCCAGATCCAGGAACACCTGGTCGGCGGGCAGGCTCTGCGCCTTCTCCAGGAAGCGCGGGCTACTGCCCGGCACCGCCAGGCAGGATCGGCGCGGGCGCGGGCGGTCGGACGCGGCGTCGGGTTGGGTCGTCATGTCGGTCGTGTCATCCTTCGGTTGTGGCCCCGGCCAGGGCACCCGGCCGGCCTGGCCATGGCTCGAGCTTATGGGCCCGGCGTATCTCATCGATGATTCCGCTGATGATGGCCGTAATTTCGAAATCCTTCGGGGTGAAGACAGCGGCTACCCCCTCGGCACGGAGGGCCTCAGCGTCCGCCGCCGGGATGATGCCGCCGACGACCACCGGAATGTCCCCCGCCCCGGACTGGCGCAGCCGGCGCAGGACGTCGGGCACGAGCTCGGTGTGCCCGCCGGAAAGGATCGAAAGCCCCACGCAGTGCACGTCCTCGGCGACCGCGGCCGCCGCGATCTGCGCTGGAGTGAGCCGGATGCCCTGGTAGATAACCTCGAATCCGGCGTCACGGGCCCGCACGGCGATCTGCTCGGCGCCGTTGGAGTGGCCGTCCAGGCCGGGCTTGCCCAGCAGCAGGCGCAGCCTGCCCGCGCCGATCTCCGCGGCGGTGCCCGCCGCCGCGGCCCGGACCGCGGCCATTTCCGCGCGCATGTCCGCATTCCCGGCCACTGTGACCGGGGCACCGCTGATCCCGGTGGGAGCCCGGTACTCGCCGAATTCCTGCCGCAGGGCAAGTGACCATTCGCCGGTGGTCACTCCCGCGCGCGCACAGGCCAGGGTCGCGCTCATCAGGTTGACGTCCTCGCGCGCCGCGTCGGCCCGCAGGAGGTCGAGGGCAGCACGGACCGCTGTCTCGTCGCGGCGGGCGCGCCACGCCGCCAGGTCGGCCAGCACCGCGCGGGCGTAGGCGGGGTCCACCCGGTGCACCGCGGTGCCGGTGTCCGCGGTGAGCGGGCTGGGCTCGGTGGCCTGGAAGCAGTTGACGCCGACCACCTTGTCTTCGCCGGATTCCATCCGGGCCCGCCGGGCCGCGTGCGAGGCGACGAGCTGTGCCTTGAGGTAGCCGGACTCCACCGCTGGTATCGCCCCGCCCATCGTCTGTACCGTGGCGATCTCCGCCTCGGCGCCCGCCATCAGCTCGGCGGTCTTGGCCTCCACCACCGGGGCGCCGTTGAACAGGTCGCCGTACTCCAGCAGGTCGGACTCGTACGCGAGCACCTGCTGGATGCGCAGGCTCCACTGCTGGTCCCAGGGCCGGGGCAGGCCGAGCGCCTCGTTCCAGGCCGGGAGCTGTACGGCCCGGGCGCGGGCGTCCCGGGAGAGGGTGACGGCCAGCATCTCCAGCACGATGCGCTGGACGTTATTCTCCGGCTGCGCCTCGGTCAGCCCCAGCGAGTTGACCTGCACGCCGTAGCGGAAGC
>Ga0302181_10000351_pt1 | contig 39244 bp, 87 predicted proteins | sample I_Palsa_E3_3_FD_198786 | JGI IMG/M metagenome (GOLD analysis project Ga0302181, IMG submission 198786) | Peat permafrost microbial communities from Stordalen Mire near Abisko, Sweden - I_Palsa_E3_3 | ecosystem: Environmental > Terrestrial > Soil > Palsa > Peat permafrost | place: Sweden...
CGTCGCGCCGCCGGGGTGCCGTTGCCCTGGGCCATTACCGTCTCCTCTCAGGGCTCTCGCGCGTTCGCGCCAGGCTTCCGGACCCACCCGCCGCCGGGCAGTCTCGGCGGGTCGTACCGGAACTTGTCATCCGGGTGATTGCCGTGGATCTTGTGGCCGTACTCGGCGGCGAGTTCGTGGATGATCCGCCACCGGAACCCCTCAGCGTCCTGCGGCCGACGGACCTGGCAGTCCCGCAGTTCGGCCCTGATCCACTCGAAGGTCCGCTGCAGTGCGACCTCCGAAGTCGGGGCCTTGTTGATGTGATCGATGTGCCACTTGCGGCCGTTCGAGACCGGGATGAGGTCAACGTGCATAGCCGGATCGCCTCCCGGGAGGGGTAAAATCACGCGCGCCCGTCGGGTCCGCGCCCGTCGGGCGAGGCCGCACCCCTCCTCCGAGAGGGGTCACCCCTTCCGGGGGAGGGGCTGTTCCGGGGGCCATCATGCGGGGGCGGGAAGAATCTGAGGGAATTTCAGCCCCGGGCGGGGCCATACGGGGGGCCGTGTGGATGCCGGCCGGGCGGCCCACTGGACCGCCGCCCGGCCGCTGCTGCGGGAAGGTCATCTCAGCCCACCGCCTCGGCATCGTCATCGGCCCCTACCGCCACCCTCGCGTCGGCCTTGACCGTGCGCAGCATCTCCGTCGCCTTGCCGATCGCGATCCCCCGGCCACCGCCGATCAGTTTCAGTTGCGGCATGAGCTTGCGGACGACGAGCGCGTCACCCTGCCCGGCGTACAGCTTGCGGACTTCCTTGAGCCACTCTTCTTCGGTGCGCTCGCGCGGCCCCTCCCCCGTTTCTGTCGCCGGTTCGGGCGTAACACGAGCGGCTGTTACCGGAACGGCCTGCTTGACGGCCGGGACTGTTACCGAGGGTGTTACCGGCTCCACAGGCCCGGGTGTTACCGCCGGCCTGGGCGTGGTGCTGTGCCGCACCGTCGCCTTGTTACCGGTCGCCGCCGGGAACGAGGCTCGGCGCTCAAGGATCGACAGCGCCAGCAGGAGCGCCCCCGCAGCAAGCGCGGCGACGAAATAACCCCACAGGGTCCTTTGCGCGGTCGCGAGGTTAGCGGTCAATGTCAGCGCGATTCCGATGATCATGACTACCGTCGGCAAGGAAACCCATTTACCGGCCCGCTGGCGGCCAATGCGCCTGTCCCTCTGTCGTTCTTCCGCGCCGATGGCGAACAGCAAATCGACAACGCCTGCGGTGGCGTATTGCACCCAGCCGTGCGGCCCATGCTCCCCGGCCAATTTGACGATGTGCCCGTAAGACCCGCCGAACGCAATACCGATCAGGACCATCACCGGGACGTTCTCGCGGACAGCAGTGACGTTCCGGCGCCATGTTTTAGCTAGCCGGGTTGGGAGGTTAGCCTTCATGTTCCTTTTCTCCTGAGCGTGTCGCGGCATTGGCGTTGCGCGGGGAGACCCGCCGGGTTGTTGCCTATGCAGCGAGTTGTGCCGGCTCGCTGCTCTCGGTGAGGGTGAGCGGGGCGGTCGCCTGGGGGTCACGGCCGGGGGCTACGCGCCGGGCCGGTGCGGGATGCCTAGCCGCGCGCACACCGAAGATCCACCAGCAGGCCACCGGCACGGCCAGGACGAACGCGACACCCGCCCCGGGGCCCGCCAGTGCGCTGATCCCATCGGCGATGGCGGACACGGTGAAGAGCACGGCCACGACGGCCACGACCGCTTTCACGGCGGCGCGCGGCCCGTGGTTGGATTCAGGCACGATCTGCTCCTACTCGGTGGTAGCTGGGATGAGGTGGGAAGTCTCAACCTCGAAGACGCCCTCGCTGGGGATCGTGAGGCAGTCGACTAGGGCCCTGTCGCCGGACGTGGTGATCACCTCGTACTCGCACGGCTCGCCTCCGTGGGAGATCAGCGCGCCGGACAGATCAGCCGGGACGGTAACGAACCATGCGGAGATCACGTGAGCCCGGTCGCCGGGCTTAAAGTCGGACACGGTCGCTCCTCTCCTTCAGGGTGTGGATCTTGCGGGGGCCCGGCGATGGTTTCGGCGCCTTGCCGGGCTCTCGCGTCACTTGGTAGCTGGGGTGCCCTGAGAGCGGGCGCTTCGGATGGCCAGAATGATGAGCCCGATGATCACTCCCACGATGAGCGCAGGCATGAAGTCGTGGCCGGTGGTGTAGCCGGCGTGCGTGATGGCCGGGCTGACCGGCTGGTGACGGGCACAGTTGAACTTCTGCAGCCAGTCCCCAGTGGTGCACGCGGCGGGGCTTGCGAGTTGCACGGGAATTTCTCCTTCGGTGATGAACCCGGAACCGGCCGGTCCCGGGGGTCTAGGGGTTAGTTCTTCGAGCAGAACGCGATCATTAAGATGGCCAGGGCGACGTAGATGGTGGCGCCTGTCACTTCTTCACCTTCTTGACGATCTTGAAGATGACCCAGAGCACGACGATGACCACGAAGGGACGGATCAGCCACGGCAGGTGAATGTGACCAAGGGCGACGGCAATGTCGCCGACGTTCAACGCTGTGATCTTGAGCTGGGCGAACAGTCGCTGGGCGATCGTGATGAGCTCAGCCGAAAAGCTGCTCACGGCGCCTCCCCGATGATCTCGACATCCTCCGGGAACACGACGCCCTCGTCGCTGATCTCCATGTCGCCGAACGTGTCGTCCCAGCGGATCTCAGACACGGGGCCGACGATCCGGATGGTTCCGGTCAGGTCCCACGCGAGGTGACGGATGCGAACACCGTCACCGAGGTCGGCCATGGTCGCGGTGCTCATGCTTGCTTCCTCCCTCTTCTGCGACTGGCCGGCTTGTCCCGGAACATCCATGCCAGCCTGAGTACCGGGATTGAGAGTCCTATCCACAGTGCGAGCTTCAGCGGGTTGTGGCTGATCACCGCAACCTCGTTGACGGTCAGCCCCAGCTGCCATCTGATCCAGGACGGGACATACGCCCGGACCTGGGGTGAGGTGACCCACAGGTAGACCAGCCCGAATCCGCTGAAGATCAGCGCGACGCGGCGCATCAGGGCGTCACCGGCCAGCAGGCGTTGAACGCCTGCGTTACCTGCCCGAGCGTGAACGCCAGCGCCAGCGCGGCGCTTGTCCCATCCGGGTAGGCGTCCGCCGCGAGCGCGTAAGCGTCGAAAAGGAACGCCTCGGCCGCCGCCTGGTCACCTTCGCTGATCGCCACCGTCGCGCGCCGGGAACAGACCAGGGCAAGATCACGGGCGTCGTCACCGGTGATGGACAGCATCATCATGCCGCTCGGCAGGGTGACCGCCGGCATGGCCATGGTCGCGCCGTTCACTGGGCCACCTCGCTCGCTGCCACCGCGTCCTGCACCGTCCCGAGGATCATGTTCAGCGCGGCGGCTTCCGGGCTCCCGGCCGGGAACGTCTCACTAGCGGCGATACCGGCTTCCAGCAGGTTCGCCCGGGCGGATCCCGGTTCCCCGCACATGGCGGCGAGGACAGCGGTCGTGGCGCAGTTGAGGGTGTCGTGGAGGGCAGGGAGCCGGGTGCTCACCGGATTGGGGGTCATGACACCCGCTCCACTTCGGTGACAAGCCACCAGGAGCCATCACCGTGCCCGTCGCCGCCATCGGCGAACTGGGGGTCCACGCAGATGTAATCCGGGTGGGAATCCAGACGGATACCGAAGTCACCGGCGGCGGTAATGGTCCCCTTGTGCTCATGCTCGGGGACCTGGCCGTCATGGTCGTGGCCCAAGCCGACCTGGAGGTAGCGGCGGACCTCAACGATGTCGCCGGGCCGGAAGTCGTGGATGGCGCTCACCGCACGAGCCGTTCCATCACGGCGGCGAGCGGGGCCAGCGAAGGAACCGACGGCGCGTCGGCCGCGATCTGCTCCGGGGGAATGCCAGCGTCCAGGGCGATGACGAGGGCCTCGTGATCCGTGGTGATCTCCGTGCCAGGGGGGAACATAGCGGCGGCCTTCCGGCCGAGGTCCCGGGCGTAGTCGTAGGTGGGCTGGGAGGTCATGTGACGGGCCCGGGCCCGCTCGCGTGCTAGCGTGTTCATCGTTCAGCCTTCCTCGGGGATGGGCAGGACTTTCGGCGGTCCCGGCGTTCCAGCGCACGGGGCCGTCTTTTACGTTCTCGGGGCAAGTCATCACACGACCGCCGCGGCGAGCAGGGCAGCGTTGCGGGCAGCCCACTCGGCCGCGTACTCCTCCACGACCACAAGCCGGCCGGGGACGGCGGCGGCGAGCAGGTCTTCCACGAACTTGCGGGGGACGCGGTAAGTGCCCCGAAATTTCACGACTGGAAATTCGCGCGCCTCGTAGGCGCGGACGATCGTGGACCGGGAGACGTCGAACATCTCGGCGACCTCGCGCACGGGCAGCAGCAGGCGCTTGTCCCGCTCGCGGCTAGGTGCGCTGTCAGCGGCTGGGCGATGCCCGGTCGTCATGGCGGCTCCAGATGATCTCCGGCGGGCAGGATGCCCATCTAGAGCCAAGTTAAGTCAACTTAAGAACCGAGTCAAGGTGACTTAGCCGAGGATTACGGAACGCGCAAACTCGGCTGCGGCGTCCCCGATGAGCACTGACTCACGAAGCAGGGCAAAGATGCCCTCGTAGACCTCGATGTCGCGCGGGTCGGCGAGGAAGTCCTCTTTGGTATAGCCCTCGGTAAGCACGACCGGGGCATCGGGGGTACGGAAGATCGCGAAGCCATGGAGGTAGACGACTCGCGCCTCCCGGTCAAACGGGATAATCCCGAGCGAGACAGTGGGCAGGGAGGCCGCAGCCAGTAGCCGGCCAAGCTGTTCCTCCATCAGCGCCTTCGGGCCGGGCCGCCAGCGCAGCGCGCCCTCGGTGAGTACGTAGTCGAACCGGCGGCCGGACTCGCGGAGGATGGCCTGACGGCTCATGCGCGCGGTCACGGCTGCGTCGATGCCGCCCCGGCTGGACACGTCGCCCATCGTCAGCAGGCGCCGGGCATAGTTCTCAGTCTGCAGCAAGCCGGGAATGGCGGACGGCTGGAAATGCAGGATCTCCGTCGCCGAGCGGTCCATCTCGCCCATCTCGCGCTGGCGCGCAGCGAGGCCGCCGCGATGGGACGAACGCCACGACCTGGCTTCCGTGAACGCCGCATAGGTGAGGTTCGACAGTTCGTCCCGGACGGCTTCGGGAGCACCGACCGCCCGGGCCCACGCCTCAGCATCTTCCGCAGTCGCCTGAGTGCGGCCATTCTCAAGCCGAGTGACCTTCGACTGGCTCCAGCCGAGCACCTCGGCGAGCTGGTACGTGGTCATTCCGGCCCCGTCCCGCAGGCCGCGGAGGATGGCGGCGATGCGCTGCTGGGATGGGGTTGGCGGATGGCTCATTAGGCGGCTGCTCCAGTCGTCCGGTTTAAGTCAGCTTAAGTCTCGCCAGAATGCAGGTCAGCGTCTACCTTGGACACATGGGCAACGTGAACAGCGTGATCACGCTAGAGCAGCTAGCGCAGGACTTCACGAGCCTGTTCACCCGGCGTGTCTTCCGGCTTGAAGCCCTGGACTACTACGACGCGCCGAACGAACGGGAGCCGCTCGCGCGCTTCCGGGCAGGCGAGCCGGTCGATCCGGCGTGGCGGGAACCCTGGAAGAAGCTCGTGACCGAGGTCCGGAAGTCGGGCCGGATCATGGAGCGCGTGCACATCGTTAGCGAGCCGGTCAGCGAGTACACGCGGTTCTCGCTACTGCACGGCTATCCGGCCAGCGTAGAGGCTGGGGAGGATGTGCGGATCATCAGCCGTGCGGCGGCAGCGGCTAGCGGACTGCCCACCGCGGACTACTGGCTGTTCGATGACGACCTGCTCGCCATGCTCGTCTACGAGACGGACGGCCGCATCCGGATCGTCCGGCTTTACCGCGATGAGGACTTCCTTGAACGCGCGCAGCGTGGGCGCGACAAGGCAATGCGGTTCGCGGTGCCGCTCGCGCAGTACGTGGCAGAGCACAAGATCAGCAACGAAAGGACCAAAGCGGCATGAGCAACGGTGAGTGGGATGGCGCACAGTTCTTCAAGTCCGGCGTCAGCAACGATGTTGGCTGCGTCGAAGTCACGTTCCACAACGGCAGGATCGGCGTCCGTGACACAAAGGACCGATCGAAGGCACCCCACGCCTTCACCCCGCATGAGTGGGAGTGCTTCATTCAGGGAGTAAAGAACGGGGAGTTCGACCTGCCGGGGCAATAGCGGCGACGGCAAGAGGTGCCAGGCCGGATGGTCACGCCCGGGGAGTGCGACGCTGCTGGTCAGATGCTCACATTGAGGCAGACGAGCAGCGTTCCGCCGAAGGATGGGGTCCATGTCCATGCAGCGTTCTTAGCGCTCCGGGCGGCTACTACCAAGCCCGAGTTGGTCGGGCCGCCCGCAGCGTTGCTGTATGCGCTGAGGACTCTTTTCCAGATCACCGCATCAGCGGCGACAGGTGGAGGGTTGCTCAGCGCGACGGCAACGTCCGTTTGCAGTTGGGTGATGTCGCCTTCCAGGCTGGACGATCCGGTCCCCGAGTTGACTGCGACGTTGTCGGAATAGACCCGGTAGACATCCCCGCAAACATTGGCGGCCTGAACCACGGTAGCGCCGCTGTACCACCTGCTCATTGCCGCCGTCTGCGCGGCTGTCATCTTGGCCACTGCGGAGTGAGCGGGAGACGGGGCTGCGGTGGCGCGGGCCGGGGCTGCACTGCTGGAAGCGGCCGGGCTCGGCAAGGAGGACGCCGCCGCGGCCGGGGTGCCCTTGTTATGGCTGCCGGCTGCCGCCGAAACGACGATGAGCACGAGGACGAACGTAGCGGCGCTCGCGAGGAAGATCTTCAGCCCGGTCCGCTTCTTCTTCGGTGGCGGTCCCTGCGGTGGCAGGTAGTTCTCGCTGGGCACGTATCGCGGCTGCTGCGGCGGATACGGTGGCTGGCTCATGTGATAACGACGCGCCCCAATTGCGCCGGGTTTGCTCCCGTGACTGGATCGTGACGGATGCCGGGTACGGGCATGATGGATGGCATGGGATACCGGGACACCAGCCGCATCGTCGTCGCCGGCGACTGGCACGGCAACACCGACTGGGCACTGCACGTCATCAGCATGGCCGCCAGCCGGCTGGACGATAAGAATCCGCTGGCCGCACGGATAATCCTGCATCTCGGCGACTTTGGCGTCTGGCCCGGCGATACCGGCTGGGAGTATCTGCGGCAGGTGAGCGAGGCCCTGCGGGCCGCAGGCATGGTGCTGTGGTTCATAGACGGCAACCATGAGGATTTTGCGCAGTTGCAGGAAAAGACGGAGCGCAACAGGCGGATGTTCCCCGGCGGGATTGGCGAGACCGAGATCGCGCCGCGCATCTACTGGCAGCCGCGAGGCAGCCGATGGGTGTGGCACGGGCGTCTCTGGCTCGCGCTCGGCGGCGGGGTGAGCCTGGACAAGGCCATTCGCACCGAGGGCGAAGACTGGTGGCCCGAGGAGGAGATTACCGCAGAGCAGGCGGCCAAGGTGATCGTGGAAGGTGGGGCCGACGTGATGGTCACCCACGACTGCCCATCCGGCGTGAAGCACACATTCCCGCCGCCGCCCCCGTTCTGGGACCTGCGGGATCTCGCCCGCAGCGACGCGCACCGGGAACTACTCCAGCGCGTCGTTGATGCCGTGCAGCCGTCGCACCTGCTCCACGGACACCTGCACCGCTCATACCAGCGGACGTGCGACTTCGGGTACGGGCCCGTTGAGGTCACCGGCCTGGACTGCGACGAGGGCGACGGCGCTAACTGGGCTGTGCTCAACGTGAAGTCGATGACCTGGGAGGCGTGATGGCTACCGAGACCCCTGATCTCCTGTCGCTGCCCTGGCGTACGGGCAGCCACAACGGGCGGGCCCTGTACGCCCAGGCCGGTGAGTGGGCGTCCCGCGATGATGTGCCGCTCGGGATGCTGGACTCCCCAGAGCTGGCCGCCGAGGCGTGCGCGGGCCACAACGCGCTGATGGAGGGGCGGGAAGCGTGAGCCGCGCAGGCGAACTATTCGACCAGCTCCACGATGAGGTAGCGAACCTGCGGCTTCAGGTTGCCATTGAGCGGGACGCGCTACTCACGCCGGCCGAGCTTGACGCGATGCTTGATGTCTACGGGGAGTTCGGGCGATGAGCCGCATGCTCGGCCGCTACCGCTCGGGCGGATGCGCCTGCCCGGACTGCCGGATGGGCGATGGCGATACTCGCTGGCGCAAGCGGATGGAGGCGCGTGAGCTGTCGGCCGGGCTGGTGGCCGAGATCCGCGAGGGCATTGAGCAGGCCGAGCGCGGGGAGACGGCTGATCTCGGCGGCTTCGCACAGTATGCGGACGATGACGAGCCTGCCAGCGAGTGCGACGGCGGGGACCGCTGCTCCGCTTGACACCCCGGGCCCGTCCCTGGGATCACCGTTCATGCACGTGCGCCCCCTGCATTGGACATTCACGCAATTGCAGACGTACGGTACGTGAATCAGTCATTGTGCATCGCAGATTACGCAGGGTGAGGACCATGGGGCGGGACAACGTGTGGCGGCAACTGGCGAGACTCGAAGCCGGCTTCCCTGGCTTCGCCTTCCGGCTCATCGAGGGCCGCGGAAAACGCCGGTTCGAGGCGGTACGCAAACACGGCAGCAACGGGGACGGCCTGTATGCGATCATCTCCACAGATCCCGCCGAAGTGGCCGACGAACTCAGGCGGGCGGCCTTAAAAACTCCCCTGACTGGTGTGACGTTACGGCCAGGGCTTGGAGCGGGCGGACGGGGGTCCGGCACCCGGCCAGGCGCGTGGGCCCCCGTCCGCCCCCGTACTTTCTTCCCTTTGGATCAGAATGCGAACTAACCGCGCATCACGGGCCAGCGGTTCACGCCAGGGCGAGCGGGGAACCCGAGCCTGGCCCGTGCGCTTTCCTCGGCGGCCTGCCAGGTGATCTCCCGGACGGCTCTGGCAGTGGCCCGTTCGGCAGCCAGCTGCCTGCGGAGCGCCTCGTTCTGCCCGGCGAGGGCGCGGTGCTCGCGCTTGAGGTTCTCATGCCGGGCGGAGAGATGATCAAACTGCTGTTTGAGGTGGCGCCATCTTCCGGCCGCCTGCCCGAGTTTCTCTTCCAGGCGCCTGAGTATTGCGCCGCTTTCGCTGCCATGCAGCGATGGCCGGTCGGGCACATCCCCCCCAGGGATCGTTGTGTGCCCCATTTCAGGGCGTTAGCGTCGGCCAGGCGCTTGGTGACTACTGGATAGCTTATGTTGCAATTGAGTGCAAATGCCAGAAAATGGGCGGGTTACGTGACCGTAACACTGCTGCCCGTAAGTGATACGGCAGGGGCCCGGGAGAGGCTTACTGCACCCTGCGCGGAGGGTAGCCGGTGTCTTCCGCAGTGCGCCCATCAGCGCGGCGGACGCGCAGCCAGGCGATGTACTCGATGCGATCCGGCTCCGGCCATGCCGTCGTCAGATTCCAGGCCCGCGCCTCAAGCCGATCGGGGAAAATCTGCTCCCCGGTGGCATCCGGGCGCCACATCCGGGCGCGGTTAACCTCGGCCGTGACGTCCGATATGACGGGTGCCACGAGCACCCCGATCGCGGTCGCCGTGGTGGGGGAGACGGTGTGACTGGGCTCGCCCGCTGGGGGTGCCGGCGGCACCAAGGCCCGGCTGGCTGGCTCAAGCGGGCCATCGTTCAGCGTCCTCTTGAGTGAGCCGGGCACCAGCTCATAGGCGGACTCGATCACCGCGAGTGTCCCGTCACCGAAGTTGTGGCGGCGGGCCTGCTCGACCTCGTAGGCGACACGGTAGTTGAGGCCGCGTTCGGCGGCGAACGTGGTGCGTTTTCCGTAGCGCGGGTTGAGCTGAGCACGGCGCTGGGTGAGGAGCTCGCCGAGCCGCTCCCATGCCGCCTCTGACGGTGCCATGAGGCATCCCTTCGGGTCTGGAGAACGCCCCCGGAGCTTGAGCGTGAGGGACATTCGGCATCACGTCAAGTCATACCACTCACGATGGCATCCATGCAGGCCAGGGCACAGGTTTAGCAAAGTTTCTCATAACAACTCCATGTTATCCAGGCCATGACGATCAGGATTTCTCTGTGAATGTCTACGACAGGCTTGCCCTCAGCTCCGTGAAGCTCGTAGAGTCAAGGCATGCCCGAACTCAGAGACTTCCCCGAAGCCAGGTGGAAGGCCCTCGCGGAGCTGCTGATCCGCAAGCGTGTCGAGATCAGCCCGCGCTACTGCAGGCGCTCGGTCTTCTGTCGTGAGCACGGCCTCAACTACCGGATGGTCTACGACCTGGAAAAGACCCGGCGGCAGGACTTCAGCCTGCCCACGATCATCGCCTTCGAGCAGATCTACCAGCTCGGTCCCGGCTTCTTCCGCCGCTTCCTCGCCGGGCGCGAGGCAGAGGACGAGCCAACCACCAAGCGCGCCGCATGAGCGAGCACCCCGAGGCCCTCTCAGCCCAGAACGAGGCCGAACTCACGACCTGGCCCGACCTGGACCCCGCCCAGCAGCAGGTCATGCGCCGCATCTGGGAGGAACCACCGCAGACCAGCAGCGACGCCGCCTAGCCCGGCAACGCAAAGACCCCCGGGGGAACAGCCCGAGGGTCCTAGCGGGAGGAAATGCAGCACCCAGCTTAACCGGACGAAGGGGAAATGCAATGCACGGCCTCACCAGCCATGAACTAGGCCTCGCCGCTCACGGCGCTGAGCAGGCCCGGCTCATCACGGCCACCGTCAGCGTCACCAACTACCTGATGACCCATCCGGCGATGCCACCGACCGGCCGCCCGAACATGACCTTCAGCTTCACAATGCCCGGCGGTGATGACAGCGCCCGCGTTGACCGGCTCGCCGGCATCGCCGCATGGCTTGACGTCAAGCCCATCAACCGTGACGGCGTGTTCGAGGCCTACAAGGACTTCGACGGCATCCGTTTCGGCGCGCACTTCACCCCCGAGTACGTGAAGAAACTCCGCGCCCGGCAGCTGCTGGAGAGCCTGAGGAGCGTGGCATGAGCGGCGACCGGGCGGATTACATCCGGGGCCTGCGCAACCTCGCTGATGTCCTTGAGCAGAACGATGACCTGCCGCTGCCACACCAGGGCAGCGTGGCCTCGATGACGTTCTACTACCTCAGCTCACCGGACCCGGTGAGCCGGATGATCGCCGCGATGCAGGCGATTCCGTGCGGTTTCACCAGCGAGATCGTCACCTCTGAAGACAACAGCAGGGCTTACCTCCACCTGGACGGTGAACTGCACGGCGTGATGATCAAGCTGACGGCCTTCCTTAAGGACACCTGCGCGCAGGACGAGGACGGCACGTGGCGCATCACTGATGCCATCACCTCCCGTGCACCGGAAGCGGAGGCGTCGGCGTGAAGGCCGTAGAGATCAGTGTTACCGCTGAGCACATCAACACCGGCGAGCAGTGCAGCTCCGACAGCGACGCGGTAGCTCTCGCGATCATGGAAGCACTGCACCCGCTGAGCATTGACGTCACAGCCGAATTCATCCACTTCGGGCTGCCCGGTGGCAGGTACAGCCCGGTCGTCACACCGGAGGAAGTCTCGTACTGGGTGGACGAGTTCGATGACGGGCTGCCCGTCCAGCCGTTCACCTTCACCCTCGAAGTGCCGGACGAGGTGACGGCGGCATGAGCTTCCTGAGCCGCAAGGCTGGCCGCCACGAGATCACCCCCGTCGAGCGCAAGCCGGTCCCCGATGACCGCACCCACCCGCTGGAAAACGTCAGCCTGTTCGCCACCAGCGAGGACCCCCATGTGGGCCCCCCGGCGCCGCGCCCGCGCCGTGCCTGGCGCAAGGTCGACGTACCGACCGCACCGTACGTGGAAGTCCACGCCCCGCACACACCCCCGGCGCAGCCCGCGGCCACCCCGGTGCCCAGGCCGGCCCCGCGTCCCTACGTCCCGGAACCGCCGGCGCACGACCCGCTGACCGCGGAGCGTGCGGACATGCTCACCCGCTACGGCGCCGCGGAACCCGCCGTCCTCGCCCGCGACGATGACCGGTTCAGCCAGGTGTGCTCGGTGCACTGCGGTGGCCGCAACTGCACCGTGACCAGCACCCGGTACGCCACCCGCGGCTTCGTGAGCCTGTACGCGGCAGCGGAGGCGGGCGGGTGGCGGAAGGACTGGTTCGGGACCTGGACATGCCCAGCATGCCAGCAGAAGCCCGGCTACTGGCCGGTGAGCACTCCTGCCCCATGGGGTGTGCTTGGCCAGCCTGCCGTCGCCGAGCACGCGCTAATCCGGCGCACAGCCGAAGCAGCAGGCCCGGCCATTCAGATGCGGGACGCCTGCCGCCAGGCTGCCGCTCACCCCCGGTACCACGTGAACGCAAAAGCCATCGGAGCGGCGGCATGAACGCGACGCCAATGCAGACGGAAATCCCGCTCCGGGACAAGCTCGTCGGCATCGTCGAGGGCCGCATCGAGGAACTGTGGGACAGCGACGGCTGCTCCTGCGAAGCCTGCCGCAAGTCCATTCCCGGCTGGTGCGACGACCACGCGGCGGCTCAGGCCCGGCTGGATGAGCTGGAGCCGGTTGCCCGCAAGCTCTGGGCCGCCGCAACCGACGCTGAGGCACGGGTAATCGCAGCCCGGGTGCCTGAGGCGGCCGTCCTGCTGACCGGGACGGGGGTGACGGCATGAACGGCCCCGGAGGTTGCGAAGTTTGCGACGCTGGCGAAGCCAGCCTGTACACCGCGCTCGCTGCGGTGCAGGCCGAACTGCCGCACATCGACAAGGGCAACATTGGCGGCGGGGACACCAAGGATGGCAAGAAGGGCCCCAAGTACAAGTACGCCGACCTTGCCGACGTGAGCCAGGCGGTCCTGCCGCTGCTCGCCAAGCACGGCCTGGCATTCAACTCCAAGCCGACCATGGTCGACGGGGAGTTCGGCCTCTCCTACAAGCTCGTGCACAAGTCCGGGGAAAAGGACGAAGGGTTCGTCCCGTTCGGCCGAACGGGCAGCCCGCAGCAGACCGGCTCGCTGATCACCTACTACCGCCGGTACTGCTTGTGCGCGATCACCGGGGCGGCCCCGGACGCTGACGACGACGGCGCAGCCGCTGAGGCCGGGCACCAGCAGTCCGCAGCGGATGCGTTCGAGAACGCCGCCCCGGCCCGGCCGGACGGCAACGGCAACGGCACACCACGCGGCCAGGTCGCCCGGCAGCCCGCACAAGCCGAACCCAAACCGGGCGACGAGATCGACAATGACGCTCAGGCGCTCGCGAACGACGCACACGCCTGCCGCAGCATCACGGAACTCGCGCAGCGCATCTACGTCACCGCGCATCAGCGGCAGAAGCTGACCGCTTTCATCGCTGACCCAGCGACTGGCACGAAGGGCCAGCTTGGCCCGTACCTGAACTTCCGCAAGAAGGTACTTGCTGACCTGGACGCGGCCTGGAAGGAACTCAACGTCGCCGCCGGGAAGCACCGGACCAACATCGCTGAGCTTGAGAGCGAACTCAAGATCAAGACGGGTGTGGACATAGAAGCCGCGACCAGCGCGCAGATCCGCGAGTTCATCGCCTCACTGGACGGGGCGGCAGCGTGATGGCCGCCCGTTCCCGCCTGACCCCAGCGCAACTGGCCGACCTCGCTGACCGGTGGCTCACCGGGCGCGTCGACAAGGCCGCCTTGTCTAATGAGGAACGGCGGCGACGCGGGCTGATGGACCGGCGCCAGGCCGCCGAGCATGAGCGCCTCGCTGACACTCCGTCCCTGCGCCTGGCCGACCGGTCACGTGGCCCGGCGCCGGATGACATCTGGGCGAAGGGTGAGGACTCTTGAGCACTGACCCGTGGCATCTCGGCGTGATGTGCGCGTTCGACGTCGAAAGTACTGACACGGACGTTGAGACGGCCCGGATCGTTACCGCCTGCGTGGCTCATGTCGACGGCTCCGGCGTCATTCCGCCGGAGTCCGAGAACTGGCTCATTGACCCGGGCTGCGAGATCCCTCCAGACGCTACGGATGTTCACGGCATCACGACGGAGCATGCCCGCGAGCACGGCGAGGTACCCGGCCCGGCACTGAACGACATCAGCGGTGCACTGGTCCGCTCTGCCCGCGCGGGCATCCCCATCGTCGCCTACAACGCCCCATTCGATCTAACGCTCATCGACCGGGAAACGCGGCGGCACGAACTGGAACCGTTCACCGGGCAGTTCCCCTATGCCGCCGCTGTCATTGACCCGTTCGTCCTCGACAAGCACCTTGATCCGTACCGGAAGGGCAGGCGGACGCTCACCGCCGTCTGCGAGCACTACGGGGTCAAGCTCGACGGTGCGCACGACGCCGCGGCCGACGCCATCGCCGCGGCGCGGCTGGCCTGGAAGCTCGCGAAGGTCTACCCGCAGCTTGCCGCCATGCCGCTGGGTGAACTCCACGACCTGCAGGTGAAAGCCAAGGCCGATCAGGCTGCCAGCTTCCAGGACTACCTGCGCAAGCAGGGCAAGACCGAGGTCATTGACGGGTCCTGGCCGATCAAGGCGTGGACGGAGGCGGCATGAGCGAAGTCCTCAACCCAGTGGACGCCGAAGGCAAGATCCAGGAACTGTCCGAGCGGATCGCCAAGGGCGTCGGCGTCGTCACCACCGCCGAGCGGGAAGCGCGCACCAAGAAACGCGCTTTCGACCTCGCCTACGCCCACGCCTACAAGAACGCCGACGGGCCAGCCCATGAGCGCCGGTACACCGCAGATATCACGGCGATGCCGCACCGCGAAGAGGCCGACAACGCCGAGATCGCGTTCAAGCACGCCGAACGGACCGCGAAGGCACTGGAGAAGGAACTCCTTGCCTGGCAGTCGATCAACAGCAATCTAAGGGCGATGTACGGAGTAGCGGGGGTGGGGCAGCGATGACCAAGATCGTGGCAATTGATTGCGAGACAACCAGCTTGCGGCCAGACAGGCGCGCCTGGGAGATCGCCGTCATCACCCGCGAACCGGGGAAGCCGGACCGGGAAGAGTCCTGGTTCATCGCCGCCGAAGATCTCGACCTCGGCAACGCCGACCTGATGTCACTGAAGATCGGCCGGTTCCATGAGCGGCACCCGCAGTACGCGCCCGGCGGCAGCGTAAAGATGACCCACCGCGAGCATCCCGCGCTGCGGGCCGTGGAAGCCCGCACCCGCGGTGCTCACCTCGTCGGCGCTGTCCCGAACTTCGACGCCGAGGTGCTGGGCAGCCGGATGCGCGCCAACGGCATCTGCCCCTCGTGGCATTACCACCTCCAAGATTTCGAGACCCTGATCGCCGGTTACCTGCGGGGCCAGGGCGAGATGGTTCCCCCTCTCCCGTGGCGGTCGGATGACCTGTCCCGGCTGATCGGCGTTGAGCCGCCCGGGCCCGAGGAACGCCACAGCGCGCTCGGGGACGCGAAATGGGCGCTCCGCGCCTACGACGCGGTGATGGGCGGGGGCGCCTGATGCGCAGCAAGCCGTTGCCGCCCTCTGACCCTGCTGTCATCCGCGAGTGGCGGGCCCACAGCAAACCGCTACGGGTGGTTGGGTTCGTGGTCACGATCCACGACGGCGGGGCAGCTGAGCCGTCGCGTGCCCCGGCGAGGAAGTCGATCAGGAAGGTCAGCGCCAAGCGGGCCCGGGAGAACCGGGAACGCGTCGCGATGGCGGACGAGCGCTGGCCGGATCGCCGCGAAGGAACCGTCATGTGCGCTGTGCCCGGATGCGGGCCGGCGGATGACCTTCATGAGGTGCTGACCCGGGCCCGGGGCGGGTCGATCACCGACCCGGAGAACACCGTGCCGTTGTGCAGGCAGCACAACCATGATCTCGCACAGAAGCCGGAGAGCGAGCTCCAGTGGGCGTACGACCTCGGCCTGCTGAAGCACTCGTGGCCTGGTGATGGCGGGGATGCCGCATGAGCCTTCTTGACCTGGTGTTCTCCGGGCTGGCCGTGGCCGCAGCTGCCGCCGTGGCTGTCTTCATCATCCGGGAGCGGCGCGAGAACCGTAAGCCCGGCTGCCACTGCTGGGCGTGCCGCCGGATGGACAAGGCCCCCCGTGACCCGCAGCTGACCGCTGAACTCGGCTTCCACTTTTACCGCTGGGAGCACGACCCCACCGTCACGCCGGACAGGGAGCGGTCATGATCACGGCCTTGCTGGTCGCCGGCGTCATCGTTGCCCTCATCGGCACCCATCAGGTGCGGAAGTGGCTGGACGCGCGGCTAGTGATCCGGGTGACCGAAATGGAAGCGGCCGGGCAGCGAGCACGGGAAACCAGGCACGAGGGGGAGGAAGGGCAGCCATGAATATCACCGACTGGGCTGCCCTGGCATTCGGTGTCCCCACCGTGTCACTGATCGCCGCGGTTCTCGTGCTGGACTTCCGGGGGCACGCGGCGGATGTCCGGCTGGCCCTCCGTGACCCGGACGACCACACCGGGCCAGCGTTCGCCCGGGCTGTCGCCGCCCGGATCCGGGCACGGCAAGCCCAGGAAACCACCGGGCTGCGCCTGAACCAGATGACACAGGCAATGCCCCCCCTCGTCCCCACAGGAACCGTCCGCATCTGGCGGGACAACAGTGAACTGCTCGCCGTTGAAGGCATCGCATGGGATGAGTTCGCGCCTCTGGTGGTGTGCCGTGACCCGGAGGCCCCGTCTTTCTGGTGTGTTATTCACCGGCCCACCGGCAGGCCGTTGCCCACCGTTTACTACGACGCCGAGGAAGCCCTGATGGCGGCCGGCCGGCTCAGTGAGGTGTGCGACTGGACGTCACCGGAGGTTGCGATCGAGTGGGAGCGGCTGACGGGGAGGGAGGCGGCATGAGCACTTGCGAGTGCGGCAAGGTGCGCTACCTGAGCCGCCGTGAAGCCAGGCGTGAAGCGCGCGGCGGATTCCGCGGAGCGCGCATCGGCAAGGTGCGGGTCTCTGCCGCTGCGGTGGCTTCTGGCACCTGACGTCGGCCAGCGCCGACGACACAACGTTCTTCAGGACCCAGCGTGCGGAGGAAGCCTCATGACGAGCATCACTGAGCGGGTCGCCGCAGGCGCGGCGTTCCAGGACGAGCACGACCCGGACTGGTGGCGTGCTGGCGTCGAACGTGCGATCGACCTGGAAGTACTGAGTCTCGGCAGCGGGGACACGTGCGTCCTGGGCCAGCGCTGCCCGCTGAAGGTCTGGGAGCAGCGCGCGGAGAGCTGGATGTCGCCGTTCTGCGCGCAGGCCGCCGGCCTGACCGGCCTTGCCCCGGATGGCCAGCGGCTTAACGACTGGGCGGCTGAGTGCGGCTTCATGGCGGCCGAGGACACGGACAGCGACGAGGAGTACGACGCCCTGACCGCCGAATGGAAGCGGCTGATCACCGAACGGCGGGCCGCCGCATGACCGCCGCTGAGATCGCTGCGCTCCGTGCAGCCGCCGCGACCATGATCCAGGACGGGCAGATCCTGACCGCCGGCTGGCTTGCCCTCGAAGCCGGGGTTGCTGAGGCGTTCGACGGCGCCGGGTACCCGCTCGGCGCCCCGAACCGGCACACGCTGAAGATCGCAGACGAATGCCTGGCTGGTGCGTCATGACCGTGCACAGTGACCACACGACCGCCGCCATCCTGGCTAGTGCTGACGCCTCCACCGTGATGCCGTACCCCGGCCGGCACCCCACGGAGGCGATGCGGGAACACAGGCTCGCCCGGCTCTGGAAAGTCGCCGGGGCCATCGCCTGCCTCGAAGATGACCCAGGCGCGTTCGGGGAGCTGCTGGAAGCGTGCGGGCTGCTCCCGTACGAGGCCGCGAAGCCGAAACTTAAGGCTGAGCACTCACCCGTCATCACGTACCCGAGGCCAGGCCAGTGAACGCCGGGGCGCGGGACCAGGCCGTGGTGGACGCGAACGCCTCCATCCTCACCCTCTGGCCCGAAGGCGACACCGGCCGGATGGTCACACAGACGCAGAACTCGCTGCTGCGAGCCTGGATCCGCACCATCGGCGTACTGACCGGCTGGACCGCCGACCAGCTGATGGACCGGTACAACTTCGGGCCCGCCCAGCTCGCCGAGGTCCGGCGCGTCCTCGACGCGGCCGGGCTGGCGCTGAAAGACGACGGTGCCCCATGACCCGTATCCCAGACCGCCCGGCCGGGGTTGCCCCCGTTGCCCCCGCTGGGCCGGCCATGTCACCCGCGTGTCCAGGTTCACGCGGTGACGTGGCCACGCCGGACCCGTCCGCCCCCCCGGGCGGGTCCGGTCAGACTTCCGCACCTGTAGCTACCCCCCCAGCTGCGGGTGCGGGACAAGCCCCGGCAGGGGGCGTGGACGGGAAGCCGCGTCCCCCTGCTGGGTTCCATACTCTCGCCGCGGCGATGAGCGAGGACGAGCTCGAGGAACACGTCCGGGCCATCTGCAAAGACCTCGGCGTCCTCCGCATCCACGTCTACAACTCCCGCGGCACCACACCCGGCGTCCCCGACGACATCCTGATCGGCCCCCGCGGCATCCTCTGGCGCGAGCTCAAGACGATGCGGGGGAAGCCGACCCCGGCCCAGCAGCAGATGGGGCACGCCCTTACGGTTGCCGGGCAGGATTGGGGCGTGTGGCGCCCGTCCCTGCTGCTGTCCGGCGTCATCGCCAGGGAACTGGCGGGCATCAGCCGGCTGGGGCGTGCCGCATGAGCGATCTCACTGCGGTCTCCCTGTTCGCCGGCATCGGCGGCTTCGACCTGGCGCTCGAACGGGCCGCGGTGAACGTCGTAGCGGCCGTGGAAATCGACCCCGATTGCCGCGGCGTGCTCGCCCGCCACTTCCCCCGCACAGCCCTGTTCAACGACGTAACGGAGATCACCGGTGACCAGCTCATCGCAGCCGGCTTTGTTCCCGGACGGGGAATCCTCGCCGGGGGCTCACCCTGCCAGGACTTCTCCATCGCTGGCCGCCGCGCGGGCCTGGGTGGAGCACGCTCAGGACTTTTCTGGCACTTCATGCGGCTCGCTGACGAACTGCGTCCACGCTGGCTCCTATTTGAAAACGTGCCAGGCATGCTCTCGGCCGTCTGCTCATGTCCCGGAGACGAAACCTGCCTGGACAACAGGCGCGCTGTTCGATGCGGGCGATGGGAGAAGCGAGACGGGAAGCGTGTCTTCCTCGCCCACGTCACCCACGTTCCCGAAGGCGGCGCCTGCCCCGGCGGCTGCATGGGACTCCATGGAGGAGCCATGGGTACCGTCCTCGGGGCGGTGGGGAAGCGCTGGGATGGGGTCGCCTACCGAGTTCTGGACGCTCAGTTTTTCGGCGTCCCCCAGCGTCGCGGTCGTGTCTTCATTGCCGGATGTCTTGGAGACCGGGCCGCACCTGCGGAAGTACTCCTTGAGTCCGAGGGCGGCGACCGGGATCCTGCGGCGGGCAGCCAGGCGGGGCCGGGTGATGCCGGGGGATCTTCAGGGGGCGCTGGAGAACCTCGCACGATCGGAACCCTCGGAACCGGCGGGCCGGGCGGAGGGTGGCGTGTCGGCGCCGACGAGGCCGCGGCCGGCCAGCTCGTCGCCTCCACCCTCCAGGGCGGCGGACGGCGAGGGCACCGGATAGACGCCGAGGGTGCGGCGGGCGGCCATCTGATAACCGCTCCAACGCTGACGGCATCCTGGGGAACCAACCACGGCGCTCCCGGTCATGGCGGCAAGGACGACGCAATCATGGCCGTCTCCCGCGCCATAACCGGCGTCCAGACCGCAACAGCCGTCCGCCGGCTCACCCCGCTTGAGTGCGAGCGCTTGATGGGCCTCCCCGACGACTGGACGCGGTGGCAGGCGGACGGGACGGAACAGTCCGACTCGGCCCGGTACCGGCAATGCGGGAACGCTATTGCGGTTCCTGTGGCTGAGTGGATTCTTCAGCGACTTGTGGCCGTCGATCAGTGCCATTCAGGCCGCGCCCCGGAGAGGATGACCAGTGTTGCCTGACGCGACCTCGAAGCGAAGCACCACGGGCGCCTTGACGTGCACTCTTGGGCTTCTCGGATGGCCACGTGTGCCCCAGTTTGATGCGCGAGATTGCCTGCTGGCTAAGGCCGAATCTTGCTGCGATTTCTTTCTGCACTTCGCCCGCCGCAATGGCTTCCCTGATGAGATGGTTTCGCTCTTCATAGGACGCGACGACATTCCGCCATTCCTCGCACTTGGCCAGGATGGCAAGTGCCGGCCGCCGCTTGATGATCAGGTATGGCAATGTGAGGCGGGCAAAGCTCTCACAGTCGGCGGCGCTCGAAATTACGAGGACGAAGCGCTCGCGCCAATGTGGCTTCTGCTGCTGGGACCTGATTACGCCGTAGCCAAGCCGCCGCCGGATGGCCTCCAGCACGTCGCGTTCACAGTTGGCCAGGATGATGCGCAGCCCCCCGTGAGGCGGTGCGTCCATGTAGCCCTCTCCATCGGTAAAACCGGCGAGGTAAGCGGCAAAGGAAGTATCGCTCCATGTCTCCACTGTTCCAGTCTACCTGTAGCGTGCGCTGTGGCGGTCCCGGTCGTGGAGTGGATCACAGGCCGGATCGCGGCAGTTGAGGCGCGAGCGGCGGACATGACCACGCGGGGGGCCGCGTGAGCACCCGGGAATGGCCGCGGTCCACCCTGCCCGGCAGCCGTGACCCCGCGTTCTGGAACCCCATGCTCGACGGCATCGCCGCCCTCTACCGGCAGCGGGAACCAGGAGAACAGTACGCCGGGCTCGCCGTCGTCACCCGCGAAGGGAAACGATGCTCGGTGCTGCTGCTGGAAAAAGACGGGGAAGTCCGGCGGCTCGAGGTACGGGATTCTGCGGGGCCGGTAGGTGAACTGGAGTGCGAACGCGGCGAGGAGGAAGCGTGCTAGGGCTCAGCCGGGCCTTTCCGCTCCTCCACCAGTCCGGCCGCCTTGAGGATGCGGTTCACCTGCGTCTGCCGTACCGGCACACGCGCCGTGATGTCCTCGATCTTCGCGCCTTCCTGGCGCTCGGCAATGATCGCCTCGTGCAGCTCCCTGACGGCATCACGCCACTGCGGCCTGAGGCGCGCATAGGTGCGCGAGGCCCTCGTCAGGCGTGCCTCCGTCTCGGCGCTCATGAAGTCCATCATGACACAGCATTCCGGTGTAGCCATTGCATCCTTCCCGATGGTGTCCGCTACTATCTTACACACCGTTCTCCGTTAGGGTATAACGTAGAGAAAAGTTTGAGGCGGCGTAAGACAGGGGTCCATCGACACATGAGCGGAAGGACGGCCGCGGGTGGCCATCAGCGTCACGATCTGGGTTTGGGGTCACTCCAAGTCCCGTCATGGCGCGCGTCCCGCAGGCCAGGTGGGGTGATGGGGATGAAGCTGGTGGTTGAGGTCCTCGACCACTACCACGGTCCCGACGCCCGGAAGCTATGGCTGGTGGCGTGGGCCGAGAAGGCGAATGACAGGACGCGCACCGGCTGGCCGACGCGCGGGGTGCTGTCGCATCGCACCGGCAGGTCGCCCAGCCGCGTGTCGCACATCTCCGATGAGCTGGTCACCGAGGGCGTTCTCAAGCGCGACGGCGGAGGCAACCGCAGCGGTCCCGCGCGGTTCGTTCTGCTGCCCCTTGCAGACGACGTAAAGAGTGCGCTCAAGACGCACCCTAAAGCAGAGGTTGAGGGTGCGGCCAAGGCGCACCCTGAGGACCCCGGAAAGAGTGCGCCCAAGCCGCACCCTAAACCCGAGGTAAAGGGTGCGGAATCGAAGAGAAAGGGTGCGGAATCGGCAAGAAAGGGTGCGGACCCGAGTCCACAACCTGCGGAAACAGGCTCGCTACCCCTCACTATCCCCTCACAAGAGCAACCCTCAGAAGAACTACCTACGGTCGCGGTCGCTGAAGCTCCCACGACACAGACCATCCTCGCTGCCTTCATCGACTGGGTGCGTGAGCAAGAGGGCAACCTAACCCGGCAGACCATCGGCCGCCTCGCCAGCCAGATCGGCGAACTGCTCGCCCAGGGCGTCCCCGACAAGCACATCCGGCAAGGCCTCGCCGACTGGTTCCTGTCGGGGCAGAACGCGGCCACCTTCACCAGCTTCGCCGAAAACGTCCAGAACGCCGACGCCAGGGCCAGGGCTCGCGCGAAGGCGGGAGTAAGCGGCAACGGGCCATCGCGCGAATCAACCACCAACCAGCGCGCCCGCGAGGGCATCGAGGCCGGGCTCCGCGTGCAGGCGTACATGGACCAGAACGGAGACGTCGCGTGAACGCCGAAGAGACCGGGCGCCTGCTGGCCAAGTGCGCCAGCTACGACCGCCGCAAGATTGGCGAGGCCGATGTGATCGCCTGGCTTCAGGCCCTCGGCGACTTGCCTTACCACGACTGTGAGACGGCTGTGATCAGCCACTACACCGACAGCACCGAGTGGATCATGCCGGCCCATGTCCGTCAGTGTGTCCGGAAGATCCGCGACGAGCGCATCGCCCGCGCCGAGATCCCCGCGCCGCCGCCCGAGATAGCCAACGGCGACCGCGACACCTATCGCGCAGCCCTGCACGCCGCGACGGTCGCCGTCGCCGACGGGCGCGACCCTGAAGCGGCGATGCGTGCGGTCACCGGCACGCCGCGACTTGAGATCGAGGGATCATGAGCGAGACACCAGGCCCAGGCCGCACCCCGGACGTCGAGGCCGCCGAGCGGGGCGTGCTCGGAACCATCATCACGTCCCGGACCGCCGCTGAAGCCGTCGCCGCGATCCTTGACCGGGACGACTGCTTCGCCAGCGCTATCCACCAGGCCGTGTACGCCGCCGTCCGGTACCTCACCGAGACCGGCGAGCCGTGTGATGTCCCATCGGTGCTGCGGCACCTCGTCGCCGCCGAGCAGGGCGTGTGGCGCAGCGGGCAGGCCGGGGTGATCCTCGCCGGCCTGATGGAATGCGCGACTCCCTCGTACGCCGCGCACGCTCAGACTGTGTTGCGGGCCGCCCGGCAGCGCCGCACCCTTGCCGCGCTCACCAGCGCCCTGCAGATCGCATCTAGCCCGGAGTTCGACACGGACGACGGCGGCGACGTGATCCTCAAGCTGATCGGGGACGCCACCGCCGGGCCCGCCAAGGCGGAACTCCGCACGCAGGCTGAGGTCCTCACTGACGTCATCGACCAGCTTGAGCGCGGCATCGAGCCGGGCCTGCGCACGGGCTACTCGGACCTGGACGACGTGCTCGGCGGGCTGCGGCCCGGCACGCTCACGGTGATCGGAGCCCGGCCCGGGATGGGGAAAACCCTGATCGCCGGGGGCATCGCTGAGCACATGTCGACCCGGCTGGGCCTGCCGGTGCTGTTCTCCAGCATGGAGATGACCGCCGGGGAACTGATGCTCCGCCGCATGGCCGCCACCGCGACCGTGCAACTGGACTCCCTCGTACGGCACAACCTCAGCGACGGGGAATGGGACCGCATCAACCGCGCCCACGACCACCTCACCGGGTCCGCGCTGATCGTTGACGACCAGGACCATGTGTCACTCCCTCACGCCCGGGCCCGGCTTCGCGGTATGGAGCGCAGCGGCAACCCGGCCCGGATGTACATCGCCGACTACCTCGGCTTGTTCAAGGAACCGAAAGCCGAGAACCGGCAGAATGCCGTCGCGGAACTGGCCCGGGGCTGCAAGCATCTGGCCCGCGAGTTCGGCATCCCGGTGGTGCTGCTCGCCCAGCTGAAACGAGCATCCGAGCACCGGACTGACAAGATCCCGGGCCTGTCCGATCTGCGGGAGAGCGGCGAGATCGAGCAGGCCGCTGACGTGGTGCTGCTGCTGCACCGCGAGGACTACTACGAGCGGGAATCCGCGCGGGCCGGCGAACTGGACGTGATCGTCGCGAAGAACCGGCAGGGCCCGCTGACGACCGTGACCTTGCAGTTCCAGGGCCACTACGGGCGCATCGTCTCCCAGGCACGCGAGAACTATGAGACCGGTCAGGGCTGGACGCCCTCAACGGTGGTTGGCGGTACGGCATGAGTGACCTGACCCTGATCTGCGAGACGTGCACGTTCCCGATCACGGGTGACACCGGCAGCATCTACGTCCGCATCGGCGACATCAACGACGTGCAGGCCGCGGACCGGGCTTGGCAGGAACGTCACGGCGAAAGTCTCCACAACGCGGGGGTTGACATCGTGGAGTTCCTGACCGCACCGCGCGACGTCCACTGGCGGACCGCGCACGACAAGTGCCGCACCGACCACGACGAGAGCTGCTACGAGATCGACGGCCCCCGGATCGCCACGTGGCCGGCCCTGTGCCGCTGGACGGCGCACCTGATGGAGAAGAACTGGTTCCCGCTGTCGGACTGGGACAACCTGCTCCGTGAGCTCGGCGGCGAAGGCGAGCCGACCCGCATCCGCGCGACCGCAAGGGAGGCGGCATGAGGCTCTACGAGGTGTACACGGGCGTCGAGTGCCCGGTCTGCGGCAGCACGGAACACAACCAGGATCACGGCCCGTATGAGGTCGTGTTCCCGGAGGCCACCGAGGATCACGGATGCCCAGAGATCCACTACATGTCCTGCGGGAACTGTGGCAAAAGCTTCGACGCTGGACCGCCCAAGGTGACCGCGAGGTGGCAGGCGATGTTTGACGGATGCCCCGCATGAGCCCCCTCCCGGACCTTCGCGCCGCCTGCCAGGCCCTGACCCATTTCCCCGGCGACCTCCCCGCCGTCCTCCCGCACACGGTCACTCCCAATGATCACGGTTCCCTCCGGGCTGAGTACCGGTGCCCGTGCGGACGGGAGTGGGAGAACCGGTTTGACGGGGTGGCGCCGGGATGGCCGCTCGAGCGGGTGGAGGCAGCAGCGTGAGCGGGCCGAAGGCGTACTACCAGGATGAGATGGTTTCGCTCTACGTGGGTGACTGCCGCGAGGTGCTCCCTGCGCTCGGGATCACTGCGGACTGCATCGTGGCTGACCCGCCGTACGGGGAGACCTCGCTAGCGTGGGACCGCTGGCCAGATGGCTGGCTTGACGTGGCTGCGGGCGTCGCACGGTCGCTCTGGTGTTTTGGCTCGCTGCGGATGTACCTGGATCGCCGCGACGAGTTTGCAGGCTGGAAGCTGAGCCAGGATCTGATCTGGGAAAAGCAAAACGGCTCCGGGTTTGCCAGCGACCGCTTCAAGCGCGTTCATGAGCAGGTCACGCACTGGTACCGGGGCGACTGGGCCAGCTTCCGGCACGAGACACCGCCTACGACAGTGGCATGGCGGACAGCTGCCAACTCGGGACGGGCGCAGCCGACCCACACCGGAGCCATCGGCAGCCGGTCATGGCAAGACGACGGGACACGGCTCACCCGGACCGTTCTCCGCATCCCGAACATGTGGCGGCGCAACCCCATTCATCCGACTCAGAAGCCCATTGAGCTGCTCGACCCTCTGATCGGCTATGCCTGCCAGCCAGGCGGCCTCGTTGTCGATCCCTTCGCCGGGAGCGGCAGCACCCTCGACGCTGCCCGCTGCGCCGGGCGGCGTGCCATCGGGGTTGAGCGGCACGAGCCCTACGCCGAGGCCGCCGCGCGCCGCCTCTCCCAGATGACCCTTGAAGCCTCATGATCCCGCCCGTATCCCCCGAGGAGACCGGAATGACCACGACAAGGATCAACGAACTCACCGAAGCCCAATGGGCTGAGGTTCACCGTCTCCGCAGCGAATGGCTGGCCGCTGGTACCTGCTGTGAGCCCGCTGACCGTGCAGCATCTGAGGCAGCAATCACGGAGATGTACCGGCTGATGGGCAAGCCGGCACCCCAGTTCGTCTGGACTGATTCGCCTGCGACGGCATCGCTGGCGATCTGGCTGCTGTCGGGCAAAGCCGGGGACAGCCTCGGGGCCAGCCTCGGGGCCAGCCTCAGGGACAGCCTCAGGGACAGCCTCAGGGCCAGCCTCAGGGACAGCCTCAGGGACAGCCTCAGGGACAGCCTCTATGACAGCCTCGGGGCCAGCCTCGGGGACAGCCTCGGGGCCAGCCTCGGGGCCAGCCTCTGGGACAGCCTCAGGGACAGCCTCTATGACAGCCTCGGGGCCAGCCTCGGGGACAGCCTCTGGGACAGCCTCTGGGACAGCCTCTATGACAGCCTCGGGGCCAGCCTCGGGGCCAGCCTCTGGGACAGCCTCTGGGACAGCCTCTGGGACAGCCTCAGGGACAGCCTCGGGGCCAGCCTCGGGGCCAGCCTCAGGGACAGCCTCAGGGACAGCCTCGGGGCCAGCCTCTATCAACGGTTCTGGGGCCAGCACGAAGCGAGCTGGATCGCGTTCTACGACGTGCCGCGGCGCCTTGACCTCGTCACCTACAGCAATGAGGTTAACGCCCGGCTGGGCCTGTGGGCTGCGCTGGCCCGGTCATGCGGCTGGTGGTGGCCTTACGGCAACGTCTGCGTGATCTCCGAACGCCCCGCGCTTGTGAAGACCGAGACATGGGACGCGGCACGGGGAACGGTCCGCTTGCATTCCGCCGATGGGCCGGCGATGAGGTTCCGTGACGGCTGGCCCGTCTACTCCTGGCATGGGCGCCAGGTCCCCGCCTGGGTGGTTGAAGAGCCGGCGGTGGAGCGGATCGCAGGTGAGGAGAACGTGGAGGTCCGCCGCTGCGCGATCGAATCACTCGGCTGGGAGAAGTTCGTCAGCGATGCGGAACTTCAGCTGATCGGCACGGAACCGGATCCGGGCAATCCGGGCTTCGACATCGAGCTCTATGACGTACCTGAGCGGCTGTGGGGTTCCCGTATCCGCCTGCTCCTGGCATGGAACGGCACCGCCGAACTTGACGGCAACCGCCGCAGGTTCGGCATAACAGCCGCCGCGGGCCCTGACACCAAGACCCCCCGCGCTGCTGCGGCGTGGGGCTACGACGACCCGGACAGTCCCGTCCGGGTTACTCCCGAGGTCTACGCGCAGATCGCGCGCCGGACCTGAACCGGAAGGAAACAGCCATGACCATCACCATGACCGCTGACGCGGTTCTTGACGCGCTCACCGCTGACGCCGATGTGCCCGTGATCACCGGGAAGCCGCTGCCGCAGGGGGATGTGCTGATCCTGCCCGCTGACGGTCTCGTCCCGGACGCGGCCGGACCGCTCCCGGCCTGCGGCGCGGAATTGGTCCGCGGGCAGGGCGGCCACGTGCATCTGCTCCTGGGCCGCGTGCTGTGGGCGCCGGGCCGTGAGGGTGCGCAGACCGTCGGCACGGTCACCGTCCCGGAGGGTGAGGTCGGCTATCTCGCTCACGGTGACGGCACGCCAGTGTCGGCGCTGTCCCGGGACGCCGAGCACGGTTTGCAGGCGTTCGGGCCCGGCACGTACGTGGTCCGCCGTCAGCGTGAGCAGGCCGATGAGGAACGCCTGGTCGCCGACTGAAAACCCCGCCATCGCCGGGTTCCCAGCAGGTACGGGGGCCCGGCAGGTAATCCCCCGAGGAGACCCCCGTGAACACCACCGAAACCAAGCCCGACGAACTGACCGCAGCCCTGAACGAGATCCGCGCCGACCTGAGCGATAGAGCGGTGTATCCGCACCGGGTCATGGAGATCCATGCTCCCCGCCTGCTGGCCGCGCTGGATGAGGTGCTGAAGCTGCACCAGCGGCAGCCGGTCTACGGGATTGCGCTGCTCGCCTCCGGTCACGGCGCCGGTGACCTGAAGCCCTGGTGCGGCCACGACTACGACGCGATCGGCGATGACGGCCGGCACTTCGAGTCGGATTCCGGTGACTGGCTCTGCCTGGACCAGCCCAGGGGGGCGGTCTGCGCCGAGTGCGAGGGTGAGCCGGACTGGCCGTGCTCCACCTATGAGGCCATCACCTGCGTCCTGCTGGGTGGTACGGCATGACCACCATCGAGGATCAGGCCGCCCCGGTTCCGCCGCTGGCCGCGTTCCTGCGCCCCCAGCTTCCCCCAGCAGCCTTGTGTGGCCTGCCCGGGGAGGTCGCCACCACCCTCTCGGAGGCGTCGGGTGCGGACCCTGCCGCGGTCCTGGTGACGTTCCTGGCGCTACTGGGGAATGCGGCGGGCCCGCAGCCGCACGCCCGGTTCGGTGGCGCTGAGCATCCCGCCCGCCTGTTCGCGGTCCTGGTCGGGGATGCGGCGACGGGCCGGAAAGGGACAGCGCTCGCCGCGGTGGAGAAGCTGTTCACCGAAGCGGACCCAGACTGGGCTACCGACCGGGTGCTGTACGGCCTCCAGTCCGCGGAGGCGATGATCGACAAGGTAGCCGACGACCACTCCCATGACTGCCGGGTGCTGATCGTGGAAACCGAGTTCGGCCGCCTGGTGGAGACGATGGCCCGGACCGGCACCCTGTCCGCCCAGCTGCGGAACGCCTGGGACGGCCGGACGCTGCAGCGGACGACGACCAAGTTCACCCGCCGGGCGTCCCGCGCCCACATTTCCCTGCTGGCGATGATCACCCCGGAGGAACTGCTCCGGCACCACAAGCGGCTGTCTCAGGCCGGGGGACTGGAGTCACGCATCCTGTACGTCTACACGGCCCCGGTGAAGGACATCAGCCCGTTCGCGGACACCCCCGGCCACGGCCCGCTCGCTGCCCGGGTCCGGATGGTGCTGGAAGCGTCCCGTGAGGCGGTGATGAACCACACCGACCCGGTCAGCAGGTACCTGCTGACGTTGCGGGGTATCCAGCCGCGCACAGCGCTGCCGGTAGACGACGGCGTGATCGGCGCGTGGGGGACCGCGGTGAAAGCGCGCCTCCCGCACGCCAGCGAAGGATTCCGCAGCCTGCACAGCCGCGCTGAGTCGCAGGTGATCCGCCTCGCCGCCGCTTATGCGCTCGCGGACATGTCCCCGGTGATCGGCCCGGACCACACGGAGGCGGCGCTGGCGCTGCTGTCGTACTGCGCGCAGTCCGCGGAGGTCGTGTTCAGTGTCCCCGTCGCGCAGCTGCCACCGCGGGTGAACCCATCGCACACCGCGAAGATCGTCCGGCACCTGCACGGCCAGTACCCCGAATGGACATCCCGGGATGAGATCGGCTCCGGTGTGCTGCGCAGCAACATCCCGGCCGCCGACATGGAAGCGGCGCTGGCCGAGCTCACCGCCAGGCGGCTGATCGAGCGGCGGAAGGTCGAGACTTCCGGCCGGCCCCGTGAGGAGTACCGGCTGATCGCACCCCAGATGACCCTTTTCCCGTAACCCGGTAACCCCTGCTGAGGAGGCAGTGATGGAGATTGGCCCTGAAGGTGACCCGATCGAGGTGCCCATGCCCGTACACCCGGACCAGATTCCCGCCGGCACCCCGGCCACGGAGCCCGCTACCCCGGAGAAGGTGCCGGCGTGAGCGGCGGCAGTACGGGGAAAGCCGTCCCTGACTTCCCGCAGACGCGGCTCGCGTTCCGGTCCTGGCAGCTTGACCGCGCCGCGATGGCCGTCCTGTCGCTGAACGCCCCGGGCCGGAACGCCTCATGGCTGGCGAAAGCGATGGCCAGTCCCGCGGGGAACTGGCCGTACGACAAGCTCATCACCGCAACATGCGGGCAGCCGAGGAAGAAGGCGAAGGACGACGAGGAGGAGCACGGCCCGGTGCCCGGCATGGAATGCAGGTGCGGGATCTACGCCACCACCGACCTTGGCGTGATCAACCACTACCTGTCCCGCGAAGCACCGATCCTCGGTGTGGTGGAGCTCGGTGGCCGGGTGATCCCCGCGACGCAGGGGTACCGGGCCCAGTACGCGCGGGTCGCCGCGATCCTCCTCGTTGATGAGGCCCTGACCGAACCGCATCATCTGCTCCGCGAGCTGGCGGAAGCGTACCGGGTGCCGGCGCTGGTCCCGATTTCAGTGGACCCGGAAAACTACCGGGAAGTAGTCGGCCTGCCGACCGTGGGTGCTGAGGCTGAGGCGTACCTGCGGCAGATCGGAGGCAATGCGGCATGAGTACCAGCGAGACCATCACCCGCGAGGAACTGGCCCGGCGGATCGATGCGGCCCTGCAGCAGAGCATGGACGATTGCGCCCGATGCAAGACGTGCGACAAGCAGGTTGAAGCAGTAATGGCCGTCATCGAGGCCTGCGGCAGCCCCGGCCCGGGTGCTCCGCAGCCCGAGGGTGTCTACTGCGACGTTCAGATCAAGGGCTACCAGGAGTACACCGGCTATCTCACTGAGGGCACGTTCTGCGGCCAGCCGTACGCCTTCCTGCGGGACGCCGACGGCCGGGAGATCGCGAAGTTCCCGCCTGATTCGGTGCACCTGATCACGCCGCCCGAACCGGAGATGCCTGGCCCGTGGGAGCGCCCCGCACTGCCAGCGGCAGCCGATGACGATGACGAGGAGGGCCCGTTCTGATGGCCGACACCGAGCCTGACGCACCCGAACGGGCGGCCCTCGGTGCGGCACTGGCGGGACCGTATGGTCACGGCAAGCTGGTACGCGACAAGATCCCGGAGATCATCCGGTCCCAGGGCCCGGAACCCGTCACATACACAGCCGGCACCGGGGAATACCGTATCCGGCTGCGGGACAAACTCCGGGAAGAGGTTCAGGAATACCTCAACTCCGGTGACCCGGGGGAACTCGCCGACATCCTTGAGGTGCTGTACACCCTCGCCGGGCAGGCAGGCGTCAGCCGGGCACAGCTGGAGGAGCTGCGGGCTGCTAAGGCGGAAGAGCGCGGGGGGTTCGCCGGCCGGGTCATCTGGTCCGGCAATCAGCCTGCGGCGAGCACCGAACCCGACCAGGATGTCACCCCCGCCCTTGGTGCGGCACTGGCAGCCGGGCAGTGCGGCGCGGTGCGCTCCGTCGGCTACTGGACGCTGACGTGCGTAAGCGGCAAGGATCACGGCGGCGACTGGCATGAGGCCAGGGTCACCGACCACCGCGAGGTCGAGGCGGGCGACATGCTCCACATCACGGACAGCCGCGAGACGATCCGCTGGAAAACAGCCGACCATATCCGCGAGGTGACGCGCCTGCTGATGGCCGCACGGGATCAGGGGCCGAGATGACCGCCGGCGTCCAGTGTGACAACTGCCGCGCCTTCGCCCCCATGCCCGCTACCGGATGGCTGCATCTTCTTCAGCAGGGAGAGCCGTCCGGGTTCATGGCGGCACTCACCGGCAACCCGGAGGTTTCGGTCGCGGCCACGTTCTGCTCGATGAAGTGCGTCGCCCAGTACGCGACGGCGTGCGCGCTGATCAGCGGCAAGGCCACGGGGGAGGAACCGTGAGCCTCGTCGGCAGGTGGATCCATGGGCCAACCTGCCTCGCATGCCCGGCCATCCGTCCCGAGGATGCCTCCTATGCGGGCTGGCGCGGCCCCTACTGCTACACATGCAACCGCCGCTGGCAGCGTCAGGGCCGTCCTGAGGGTGGCCCCCGGCCGAGCCGTCAGCGGGCCACAGGCTCGTACGCGGACCGGCTGGAGGACTACGCGGAACTCCGGTCGTGGGGCGTGAGTGTGGCGGAGGCGGCTGGGCGGGTGGGGATCAGTGTGGACGCGGCAACCAGGAACTACGAGCCGGTAGTGCAGGAGACGGCAGCGAGGCGGGACGGCCGTGCCGCCTGATCAGCGGCGCCCCGGTGCGCCCTTCGCGCGGCGGATCTCGCGCGCATCCGGGATGTTGCGATCCTTGCGGAAGCGGCGCACCTTCTCGCGGGAGGTGCTGAGTGCGGCGGCGATGTCTTCTACGAACTCACCCTCGCGCAGCAGGTCGTCCGTCAGCGCGTCGATGTCGGCGTCGAGCCGGTCTCTCTTGCTGGCGAGCTGTCGCAGCCGCTTGATCCCGTCGCTTTCGACCATGCACAAAATGATGCCATACGAGTTGGCCAAAACCTATTGCCATGCCACACGTTGTGGCCATACGATGTGGCCTATGGAGCTGACCACGACCCCAGCCGAGCCGGCCCGCTGCCTCCGCTGCGGGCGCAAGCTCCGGGTCTCGCAGACCTACGGCCCCGTCTGCCGGGCCCGCATCCGCGCCGCCGCTGCTGCCGAGGCCGTCAAGGGCTTCGCCGCCGCGCAGGTTGAGAAGGCCCGCGAGCTGATCGAGGACGGCGGTCTCGTCCCCACCTCCCGCCCCGGCGTGTTCCGTGCAGTGAGCAGCGACGGGGAACGGACCTACCTGACCCACCGGGAGACCTGCAACTGCCCGAGCGGCCTGCGCCGGCTCACTGCGGTGTCCTGCAAGCACTCGCTGGCCGCGCGGCTGGTCCTGGCCCGGAAGGCGGCCTGAGCAATGAGCACCCGCGAAGAAGTCGTCGAGCAGATGAAGGCGCGATGCCGGGAGCTGCCCGTGCGGCTGCTCGCCTGGTCGCTGGAGACCCTGGACCGCAGAGCACACGAGCGGCGACTGACCGATGAGGAGCGGCTCACTCGCGTCGTCCTCATGGACGTGATCTGCGAGAGGTGCCCGGCGGCGGAGGGCGCCTTCGAGGCGTGGGCCCAGAGCGACGGCGGATGCCCTGACGTCGCGTCAGCGGCGATCGTGGCGGCAGCAAGGAAGGCTGGTCAGTGAGCATGAGCGACTACTTCGCCGAGATCCCGGTGGACCGCATCGCGCACCTCGCATGCGGCCACAGCATCGCCTTCGAGGACGCCGTTTCTGGATGGCGGTTCAAGGCTGGCGGCGAGATCTTCTGCTCCACCCACGGCGCTTGGTCCGCCGTCGCCGAGATCACAAGGGAGGGCTGACCCATGCGCACCCCCAAGCCCCCCACTGCCCGGTCCGTCTCCGCGACCCTGCGCGCGGCTGACCTCCCAGCGGCCCGCGATGACCGCGAAGGTTACGTCGTGGAGTGGCACGGCACACCTGGCGCGTCGGCTGTTCGTGTCAGCTACGAGGCCAACGACGATGAGAGCTTGCGGCTGCTAGCGCTGAAGGAAATGACCGCCGTGCTCCGCCGCAAGGGCTGGCTGGTCAGGGAGGGCCGAACCGGCCGCCTGCTCGTGACAGCGATGGAGGGCTGACCCGTGCCCACCAACTTCTACCTGCGCCCTACCGGTGCCTGCGAGTCCCAGTGCAGCAACTGGGTGCACCTCGGCAAGTCCAGCATCGGATGGACGTTCACCTTCCGCGCCTACCCGGATCCGGACACCGCCCCGCCTGCTGTGACGTGGCCCGTGACCGACTTCGCCTCCTGGCGGCAACTGCTGGACCTCGGCGGCGTCTTTGACGAGTACGGCCGGCATGTCGTGCTGGCTGACCTGCTGGCGCTGATCGAGACCCAGCGCGGCGGCCTGGACGACACGTACGGCAGTGACTTCCGTGACGAGGCGGGTAACCGGTTCGTTCCCGTGGAGTTCTCGTGACCCCCGGGCGCCCGAAGCCATGCCCCGAGTGCGGCTGTGACCCCAATGACGCCTGGGGCTGCGACTGCAACAGCCCTGACTGCCCGTGCAGCGAGCCCGAGGACGACGAGGAGCCAGGACGGTGACCGCCACCGCAATCCACCGCATCCACCGCGACGATGACCGCCAGTGGCGCTACATCGTCGCGGGTGCAGCTGGCGCGGTCGAGTACCACGCCCTGCGCCGCAACGGCGATGCCCTCGGCGTCGAGTATCACTCGCCCCGCCCCCTGTATAACGGTGACGAACCGGACCGCTGCGACATTCTTGAAGGCCCCTGCTACCCGTCCGGGTCCGGCTACGACGGCTGGCATCTGAGCCTGGCGTGGGCCCGGGCCGGGTTCGATGACGAGGTGATCTGGGGCGAGCTGGAGCGCCGGTACGCGGAGATGGCAAGGGAGGCAGGGCAGTGAACGAGGTCAAGCGCATCCGCTGGCACCACGTAGACGGGACCGTCGTCGAGTGGTTCGGCTACGTCGGCACCGTGACGACGGCCCTGTTCCAGATCCTGCACCCCGTGGCCAACATCACGGGCCGCCGCTTCAATGAGTGGGCGCTCTGCACCACGTTCCCCGGCTCAACGGAGCAGGTGCGGTACGGCGGCTGGGACGACGATGCCCAGGACCGGCTCAAGGCTGAGGCTGAGCGGTGGCTGGAAGAGTTCGCCGCTTTCCTCGGTGCGTCTTTCCTGATCTACCTCCCGAAGGAGACAGGGCGGTGAGCGGATGCTGCACGGAGCCAGACTGCCGACGCCACTACCCGATAAACCTCTACCTCGCTGACTTCAGCGGGCAGGTGTTCGCCGTCACCAGGCGGCGGGTCGTGAGTGAGAGCGAGGACGGGACGACGGCCACGTTCGCCGCCAGCGAGCGCCACGACGTAACCCCGCAGGTTCAGGAGTTCATTCGCCGCAACCCGGAATGGGTGCGTGCGCAGCTGGACGACATCGGCGCCGTACAGGCGGGAGAGGACTGACCCAATGGCCGTTTACTACGACACCGAGGCCGAGGGTTTCGCCATTGCCCCCGACGAATGCGGGGGATGTGGTGAGCCCCTGTATGACACCGGCTGCGACGCTCCCGGCTGCCGGGGCCGTTGCTGCATGCAGTGCGGGACCGGTTGTGACATCGAGTTCGCGCCCGGGGATGGGCGCTGCGCGACCGCCCTCGCCGACGAGGGCGACGAGGAGTACGCGGACCGGATCAATGCCGAGCGCGCCGCCGCGTGCGGGCTCCCGGCGCTGACGGGAGAGGAGTAGCCATGGGCGACTTCAACGGCCGCATCGAGGAGGTCGTCCGGGCCTTCGAGCGGTACCCGGCCGGTGACATCAACACCCGCATGATCGTCCGCCGGGTACTCGCCAAGGAGCGCGCCGAAGGCTTTGAGCAGGGCTACAGCGAAGGTGGGCACGACGCCTATCAGGCGCAGCGTTCCGAGCGGGAACGGGCGCAGCCGAACGGCGGGCCGTCCCTGCGTGACGTGGTGGCCCGCATCGAACAGGCGGGAGAGGACCAGCGATGAGCGAGGCGCCGGGATCGATGTCCGTGGCCTACGTGCTGCCGATATCCGGTAACGGCCGGGTTGAGCTGCACGTCAACGCACGCCTTGACCTTGACGAGCATGACCGCGAGTTCATCCTCGCCGTGCTGGATAAGGTCGGCAAGTTCGCTGAGCTGGTTCACCCGGCCCCTAAGCCAGCCGATGTCCCCGCCGTGCTGCGCGGCGTGACGGCAGGGGGAAGGCCGTGACCGACGTCAACGACTGGAGCGACCCCACCTACGACGGCCATGAGCCTGACCCCAGCGACTACGAGGAGAGACGCGCTGAAGAGGAGTACTGGGAGCACTGCGACGACGCGCACGGTGGCAAGAAATGCGACTGCCCGCAGCCCGAGTGGCCTACTGCCGGCGTGGTCTACAGCGACGAACCACCCTTCTAGCGAGAGGAGCGGCAATGAGTGACGACCAACCCGAGCAGAAGCCGAATGATCTCCTGATCGTGATACGCGCCGGCATGACGACAGAGAAGGGCGTCAAGTGGGTCGGCGCGAGCGATCTGCATGACGCGATCGTCCGCCTGCTGGATAGTCGCTTGGCCGCTCTCGTTCCCGGCCAGACAATTGACGACCTCTCTGACGAGATAATGGCTCTGATCACGTTGCTGCCTGGTGGAATCCCAGACCCCTACTCAGAATGAGCCCCATGCCTGACCCTGAGATCATGCGCAAGCACGCCCGCGGTGACTGCATCGCCAGAGCCCACACCCGTATCAGCGACATTGTTCCGTGCGGCCTGGACGCGCAGCAGCGTGCCAGGCTGACGGATGTGCTGTCTCAGGTCTGGGATGACGGGTGCAGCCACGGCGAGTCGGCCACCGAGGCCGACGTTCCAGACACCCCACCCGGATAACCCGAAGGCGGCCGGGCCCGTGCAGCGAACACGGACCCGGCCTAGGGATCAGTCCCACAGGAACCGCGTAGACCCCGGAAGGGACATCACCCGTATGCGCATGCTTCCACGCACCAAGACAGAGCGCAGTGGCCACCCCCGCCGAGGTTGACGCCGCGCTCGCGGATCTCGGCCACCAGCTCGCGGACCGCCGCCACGCCGCCGGGCTGACACAAGACCAGCTCGCCGCACGGACCCCGTTCAAGCGGACCACGATCGCGAACGCGGAAACCGGTGCCCGCCGGTCTGCGCGGTTCTGGCAGGTGATGGACCGTGAGCTCGCCGCGGGCGGCGTGTTCATCAAGGCTCATGCTGCTATCGAGGCGATGGCCGGCACCCGGCACCTGCCGCCACTGCCCCCGGGGGAGGATGCCGGGCCAATGCTGACGGTAACTTCTCTCGCACGCTGCCCGTACTGCCACAACGAGCTCGGCCAGGTCGCCCATATTGGCCTGTCGGTGGTTCCCGTGAATGTTCCCGCTTCCGGACATCCCGGGAACAAGTGATCCTGCGGGCATAAGGGACATCCCGCGAAGGAGAACCATGAAGCCCGGAGTCCTGCACACAATCCCCGCCATGCGCCTAGCCCCCGCCATGCGCCTAGCCATGCTGGCCCTGATCGCCCTGGCCATGACTGCCGCCGTCGTGGTGGCGCTGCGGTACGGCGGCGTGGCCCACTATGGTGCCTACCTCCACAACGGCGTCAAGCCCAACTATGTTTACGAAGGCTGAGCATGGCGGATCCGCAACCCGCTGACCGCCCGCAACGACAGGAGTGTGACCTGTGTACGGCAACAGCTTCTCCAACAGCATCGAGCAGCCAGAGATCCTCACACCCCCGGCCGGTGTCCTTCAGCGCAGTGTCGGCGGTGGGATCGCCATGGCGATGCCACTGCGATGACACGCATCGGCTGCCTGGACGTCACCGAGAACGAGACTCACGTGCGGCTCCGGCATCACCGCCGGCTAGAAGCGGGCGTCCCCGAGCTCATTATCACCACCGGAGAGTTCAGCAGGCTTCCGTACGACCTGGCCTCCTACGCGGGCCTGCTCCCCAGGGCCCCGGACACCATCCCGCTTGAGTGCGCGCTAGGCAAACGCCTCGTTTTAACCGGCTGAGACCAGGGCCGCGCCCACCACGGCCCTGAGCGGCCCGGGATCGCGCCCAGAGCGCTGGTTCCGGGCCGTTGCCGTGCAGAATGGTAGCCGTGACCACTGACACTCCCGGCGTCCTCGCCGCGATCGACGGCGCCCTTGAGGACTCCACGACCAGCAGCGACGCGATGCGGTGGAACCCGGACGCCGGACGGATCATCTGCGACGGGGGCGGCGCAATCTGGCCGGAACGGTGGAGCGTTCTGCGGCACAGCACCTACTACTACAACGTGATCGTCATCCCGGAAGTAACCTCGCTCATGCGGGGCTTTCAGCGGATGGCGGCGACGCTGCAGCCCCTTTTCGCCGCCCACGACTATCACGCGGCCAGCAACCCCAGCGCTCACATCCGCTGCGCCACCTGCAACCCGTGCGCGAACTCCGGCCCGGCGCTGCACGTCAAGCCGTCATTGCGGGCGAAGCGGAGACGGCATCGGTAAGATGATCACAGCGGAGTGGAGCAGTTCGGTAGCTCGCTGGGCTCATAACTCAGAGGTCGCGTGTTCAAATCACGTCTCCGCCACGTAGTGCCGGGAAGGTGCACGCACTTCGCAGTGCGGTAGCTGGACGCCGAGGCAGTGCACGGCTGGAGTGTCCGACACAAATGGCCCGGGCGGCAGCCTCACCCGGCACTCACAGAATTCCCGTTTGGGGAGACGTTCAGGGATGGGATTGCCCGGCCCCCGCGTAAGCGGCCAGTGCCGGCGGGCGCCAGCGGCCCGGAAGGCTGGTCCCTGTCTCCCCGCCACCAGAAGAGGCAGCGGCCCCGGTACGCAAGACGCCTAGCTCATGCGAGCTGGTCACGCTGACGTGACCGCGGGCCGCTGCCTCACCGGGTCTCACTAGGCCGGGCCAGCCGGACCGATTCGGCCGGCCATGGAGCCTTGTCCCAGCCGCCTGCCGTCAGCGGGCGCTTGACCCATATCACCGGGAAGCTGTGGCCCTTGATTTCGACGCCGCTGAGTGCGGTCGTCGGCCATTCTTTCCCGAAGGCGTCCGTGATGACGACAGGAGTCCCCTCGGTGATCACTTTCCCGGTCACGACTCCCCCCTTCTGATTTCTGCGCTCTGGGAGTCCATTTGGAGTCCGCACGGCCTGGAGTTGGGCCTTTTGAGGCGATACGAGATGACCCGGAAAGCTGATCTGCCTCTCCCCTGACCTGCGCGAACTCCATGTGCCCGACATGAGTCTATTTCGGGCGACATGAACTCCCGGCGTCTTGTAAACGGCAGGTCAGCGGTTCGAATCCGCTCACCGGCTCCCACCCATAGGCCCTGGGCATGCGGCCGCGCATCTGCCGTTTTCCGGCCCCCCACCCGGAGCGGTGCGGGGGAGTCCATTTGGAGTCCGCCCGGAATCACGCCAATCACTGCGCCAGCTCCCACATATGCGCGGGCCGGCCGGGCTTCCCCGTGCGCCGATCCTCCGCGCGCCTCACGACGCCTTCGGCTTCAGCCGCCTTCAGCCATCGGCGCGTGGTGCTAAGCGATGGCGTGGAGGTCATCGCCAGGCCGCGCCGTGACCGCCGGTCATTGCGGCTCGCCTCCAGGCGGCGGCGGAAACTGCGGCTGTTGCTCATTGCCCACCTGCTTTCCTCGGGATCATCCCGACAATCGTCGCGGCGGCCTGCCGGGAGACCTCAGCCGCCACCGCCGCGTAGTCGCGGGTCATCTTGCTCCCGGAGTGACCGACCCGCTCCGAAACGATCCGGACATCGACCCCGGCGGCAAGCAACTGGGAGATGTGCGCGTGCCGGATGTCATGCAGCCGGACCGGCGGGAGATGCGCGGCGAACGCGAGCCGCTCGAAAGCATCAGTCACAGCCTCCGGGTGCCATGCCGACCCGTCCTCATGGGTGAAGACAAGGCCGCTGTCCTGCCAGTCGCTGCCCCAGGAGAGCCGCTCCCGGTTCTGCTGCCGCTTCCACGCCCGGAGCGTCCCGGTGTCCTGGTCGATGAGCGGGACCTCCCGGCCGCCCGCTTCTGTCTTCGGGCCGCCTTCGAAGACTTCCCATCCGGCCTGGACACGCACCCCGCCCGGCGTGATGTAGAGGATGCTCTGATCCAGGTCCACATCCGTCCAGCGCAGCCCGCACAGCTCACCGCGGCGCATCCCCGTGCCGGCGGCAAGCTCGAACACGGGGGAGAGGCGATGCCCAGCGGCGTAGTCGAGGAAGGCCCCGAGGTCGCTCAGATTCCACACCATCACCGGGAAGGGCCGCAGCGCGACGGACCGCCACACCAGGAAAGCCCTGTCCCCGCGGGTCAGCGGAGAGGCTTCGAGTGCTTCCTCGTAGCCGGCCCAGAACTTCCGTGCCCGCTCAG
>Ga0302181_10000354_pt1 | contig 38935 bp, 37 predicted proteins | sample I_Palsa_E3_3_FD_198786 | JGI IMG/M metagenome (GOLD analysis project Ga0302181, IMG submission 198786) | Peat permafrost microbial communities from Stordalen Mire near Abisko, Sweden - I_Palsa_E3_3 | ecosystem: Environmental > Terrestrial > Soil > Palsa > Peat permafrost | place: Sweden...
GTAGCGACGGCATGATCGATCTCGGGCAGTACCAGGACTCGCTGACGATCCAGCGCGTGCTCCACACCGCCAGGACGATCGCGATCGTGGGCCTGTCGAACAACGAGCTGCGGGCCAGCTACTTCGTTGGTTACTACCTCAAGCGGCATGGCTACCGCGTCATCCCCGTGAATCCCCGCGAGACGGAGATCCTCGGAGAGACGTCCTACGCGAGCCTGCTGGACGTACCCGTGCCGGTGGATGTCGTGAACGTCTTCCGCGCGCCGGACGCCCTGCCGGGGATCGCGCGGGAGGCTGTGGCGATCCACGCCGGCGCCATCTGGTGCCAGTTCGGCGTGATCAACGCCGACGGCGCGCGGATCGCCGAAGATGGCGGCGTGACGGTGATCATGGACCGCTGTCTCAAGGTCGAGCACGCGCGCTACATGGGCCGGATGCACTGGCTCGGATTCAACACGCAGCGCGTCACCTCAGTCCGCGCCGGGTTCCAGTAGCTGAAGAGAGACGGTGAAAGGGCAGTCACACGTTCACGGTGGACGAGCCGTCTGCGCTCGGCGGCGGCGGCATAGCCCCGAACCCGAGACCGCGCAGCGCTACCAGGAACTCGCCGCCGTGGTCGACAAGCACTGCCCGGTGCTGGACCTGTTCCGCAACCCGGTGCCCGTGAGCGCACTCACCTCACCAGCCACGACTGGCACGGCGAATCATCGACCAGCTCCCGGTTGGCCCGCTTCAGGGGCACCACCTCGTTGTCGACGAACTTGATCGCCGCGTCGGCAATGCTCTGCCAGTGGCTGCGTGACACCTCAGTCGTGGGTGGTTCCCGGATGTGAAGGGCCGGAGCGGACGGAGTTCGTGACCGTCACGACAGGCCGCCGCGCGCGACGAGTTGCTGGGCGATGATGTTGCGTTGAATCTCGTTGGTACCTTCGCCGACGATCATCAGCGGCGCGTCCCGGAACAGTCGTTCCACATCGAACTCGGTGGAATAGCCGTAAGCGCCGTGGATGCGGATCGCGGTAAGCGCACTGCTCATGGCCACCTCGGACGCGAACAGCTTCGCCATCCCGGCCTCGAGGTCAGCCCGTCGGCCCTGATCGAACAGCTCTGCCGCCTGCAGCAGCAGCAAGCGGGCTGCCGTCACGCTGGTTGCCATGTCGGCGAGGTAGTTGCCGATCGACTGGTGTCGCCAGATGGGCTTGCCGAACGTGTGCCGTTCCTGAGAGTAGGCCAACGCGCGGTCGAAGGCGGCCCTGGCCACCCCCACCGCTCGCGCCGCTACCTGGATCCGGCCCACCTCCAGCCCCTTCATCATTTGCTGGAAGCCGGTTCCCGGCGCTCCGCCGAGTGCCGCCGACGCGGAGACGCGGCAGTCGTCGAAGACCACCTCGCAGCTCTCCACGCCATGGTAGCCAAGCTTGCCCAGCGGCTTTCCGATGGTGACCCCCGGGCCCTTTTCGACGATCAGCACAGTCATGCCACTGTGCGGGGGCGAGGCAGCTGGATCGGTCTTGCACAGCAAGGCGATCAGATCCGACCGCTCGGCGTTGCTGATCCAGGTCTTGGCTCCGTTGATGACGTACTCGTCACCGTTGAGCGTGGCCGTCGTCGTCATCGCCGACAGGTCCGAGCCTCCGCCGGCCTCAGTGAGGGCCATCGTGGCTCGAAGGGCACCAGTCGCCATCGTCGGCAGGTACTTTTCCTGCTGCTCCGGCGTGCCGAAGATCGACAGGAGTTTCGAAACGACGGTGTGACCGCCGATCGCGCCGCCGAGGCTCATCCAACCCCGGGACAGTTCCAGCGTCACCAGCGCCATGCACGCGGTGCTTACCGGGTACTCGGTGTAGGGGGAACACACCCCCAACCCGAACAGACCCAGGTCCTTCATCTGCTCGATCAGATCGGCCGGGTACTCGTCCGAGCGATCGAATGCCGACGCGACCGGAACGATGCGGTCGTCGGCAAAGCGGCGAACGACATCGACCAGTTCCTGCTCGCCGTCAGGTAGTGAGAACACGGTGGCTCCTTCCGGGCGGTGGCGTCTCGGTGGAAGGTCCATTAGCCAGCGCCCGCATGTCGAAGACGTTCATGCCTGATCGCTCGAAACGACTGATGGGACCGATCCGTTCGCCCGCGGACCGAATCCGCGGCGATAGATCATCACGGTGCGTTCGAAGCTGATGACCTCGGTTCCCGCCTGGTTGCGGCCGGTTGTCGAGACCACGACAATCCCCACGCTGGGGCGTGACTTGGATGGTCGGACCGAGAGCACTTCGGAGGCGGAGTAAATCGTGTCGCCCTCGAATACCGGATTGGACATCCGCACGGTGTCCCAACCGAGGTTCGCGAACACGTTGAACGACACGTCGAAAACGCTCTGACCGGTGACGATCGAGAGCAACAGCGTTGAATTGACCAGCGGTCGGCCGAACTCGGTGTGCGCGGCGTAGTTGTGATCGACATGCAAACTGGCCGAGTTCTGCGTCAAGAGCGTGAACCAGATGTTGTCGGCCGATGTGATCGTTCGCCCCATGGGGTGCTCGTATCGGTCCCCGACGACGAAGTCCTCGAGGTAGCGCCCGCCCCACATCGAAGCGGTGGGCGCGGTCACGGCACCCGCTCCAGGTCGAATTCGGCGCGGATGTCCGCCGTGTGCTCGCCAACCGCGGGCACGGCACCCATGCGAGCCTCGAACGAGGCGAATCGCACCGGTGGCCGTATGGCCCATACGGCCGACGAGGGTCCGGGCACGTGGGTCAGGCGAGGCTCGGCATCAGCCAGCAGGGCGTCCTTGAGGTCACCGACCGACCGCACCAACGCATACGGCACGTCGGCGGCGGTCAGCAGCGCGCAGAGATCGGCCACGGTGAGCGCCTCCAGGCGAGCCTGCACGAGCTCGTCCAGTTCGGTCCGGTGCGCAATGCGGGCGACGTTGGTGGCGAAGGACGGATCATCGGCGATGTCGTCAGCGCCCAGTACCCCGGCGCAGAAGCGCCGCCACTGGGACTCGTTCTGCACACCTATCGCGACTGTCCCGTCGGCGGCCCGGAAGGCGCCGTAGGGAGCGATCGTGGCGTGATGCAAACCGGTCCGGGACGGGGCCCGTCCGGTCTGCCAGGCATAGAAGGCCGGCTGGCTGAGCCACTCGGCCATGGCGTCGAACATCGCGACCGACAGTGCCTCGCCCCGGCCGGTCTCATCGCGCTTCTTGAGTGCGACCAGGATGCCGGCGAACGCGTACATTCCCGTGGCGATGTCGGCGATCGATACCCCGACCCGAGCGGGTTCATCCGGGGTGCCGGTGAGTGACGCGAGCCCGCTCTCGCACTGGATCAACAAGTCGTATGCCGTACGGGTCGCATCGGCCGAGCTGGCCGCATAGCCACGGATGTCGCACGCGACGAGCCTGGGGTTCGCGTCGCTGAGCTGCGCGGCGCCGAGCTGGTGGCGTTTGGCCGTCTCCGGCGACAGGTTGTGGACAAAGACGTCGGCTCGGGCGATCAACCGGCACAGGTCGGACCGGTCACCCTCGTCGGCCAGATCCAGGCAGATCGATTCCTTGCCCCGATTGAGCCAGGCGAAGTAGCTCGAGACATCGCCGAAGGCGGCGTCGTAGCGCCGCGCGAAGTCACCACCATCTCGCGGCTCGACCTTGATGACCCGCGCGCCGAGTTCGGCTAGCTGACGAGTCGCCAATGGCGCCGAGACGGCCTGCTCGACCGCGACGACGAGTAGCCCGTCGAGCGGAAGTTCACTAAGCGACAAGGACGCTTGGCCGGGCATCATCATCCGCCGTCTCGATCGAACGCCAAGAGCACCTCAGGCCCGCCGGGCAGGCCGCCCGATCGGGCCGTCTCGATCACGTCGGCGAAGTTCTCCTGGAGAACGCCGCGTCGCAACTTGCCGGTCGGGGTGAGCTCGCCGCGATCGAAGTCGAAGTTGCGGCGCAGGACGGCCACCGTGCGGATGGGCCGGCCGGTCAGGTCCTCGTTGATGGCCGCGACGTCGGACTCCAGCCGGTCGGTGGCCTGGTCGACCCGGAACGTCACCAGAGCGATCACCCCGCCGTCCTCCACCGGCAGGCAGAAGGCGTCCTGCAGGTAGGCCAGGCTGCGCAGCCGCGCCTCGACGGCCTCGGGCGCGTGCGCGGTCGCAGCTGGTCCGGCCGCGACGAACTGGGCCCGGCCCAGGATGCGTACCTCGCGATCGGGGTCGACCTCGACGAGATCGCCGGTCGGGTACCAACCGTCCTGCAGGGCGTCCGAGCGACCCCAGTATCCGGTGAACAGCCCGGGCCAGCGGATGAACAGCTCCCCGTTACGCACTTCATACCCGACCTCGGGCAGCAATCGACCCACGGCCTGCTGATCACCGGTGCTGAGGCCGGATCCGACGATGAGCATCTCGGCACTTGCGTAGATCTTGTGCAGCTCCACGCCTAGGCCGGCCAACCACGCTGCCGCGGCGGGCGCGATCGCATACCCCCCGGTGATGGCCCACCGCGTGTTGTGCAGTCCCAGTTCATGCCGCAGTTCATCGACGCTCAGTGTCTGGCCTGGCCGGTCCAGAGCGTTGACGCGCGCTTCCCACTGATAAGGCATCAGCCACATGTAGTGCGGCGAGAGATCCTTCACGTCCTCGTCGTAGGAGGTGCGCGATGCCGTGAAGTTCAGTCGCATTCCCGACAGCAAGTGGCTGACCGTCCCCACCACGGGTTCGGCCGGCGCGGCCAGGTTGAAGTTGGGGATGTGGTCATCGGCGGCGTCCGCCGGGAAGGCACGCAGGAAGGCGCGGGTCCCTTCGATCAGCGACGTGTGGGTGTGGGCGGCCAGCTTCGGTACCCCGGTCGAACCCGAAGTTCGGAACATGCTGGTCACATCGCCGGGCTTCAGCATCACGGCCGCCGCCGGCGACGCGGAACGGCCGTCGCTGACCAGCTGATCGAATGTCAGCACATCGACGTCCGGCGAACTGCGGTCGGTGCAGTCGTCCTCCCAGGACACGATGACCGCTGGCGCCTTCGTGTCGGCCAGGGCGAGCAGCTGCCCGACCTCGCGCGCGCCACGGACCACCGCTACCGTCGGCTGAGTGTCACCCACCACCTGCGCGACGTCCTCAGTTCCGCCGCCCGGCCACACGCTGACCGTCGCGGCGCCGAGCGTCCAGGCTGCGTACGTCGTCCAAAGCATCTCCAGGTCGATCTCGCCCAGCAACAACACGCGCGCGCCGTGGACGACGCCGCGGGCCCGCAGGCCGGCGGCGATCGCCGAGACCTGATCGCCTGCCTCGGTCCACGAGTACTCATGCCACCATCCATCGCGCCGACGACGCACCGCGACCGCCTCCGGGTTCTGGGCGATCCGCCAGGCGAGCAACTCCGCGAGCGTCCGGCCGTCGAACTCAGCTGACGGCGCCCCACCGGTCGTCGTCACGGAGCCGCCACCTCCCACTCCCGCTGATCGACCAAGACGCTGTCGGTACCGAGCTCGGGGACAATCGTCACCTCGTCCAGGCGCACGTGACAGACGTCGTGGAACACCTCACCTACCGAGGCCTCGAACCCCTCCGGAGGCGGACCCTTACCCGGCGTCACCCGCAACGTGAGGATGTCGCGGATACCTCCGTCGGTGGCCCGGCTGACAACCAGCGCCACCTCGACGTCGGCCGGCAGTGCTTGGCGCACACTGCGCACGTCCCGGGGGTAGACGAACACGCCTCGTACCTTCACGCCCTCACCGACGCGACCGAGCACACCGGCGATGCGATCGCTCGGGTCACCGCACCGACACGGCTCGTCCAACCACCGCGAAAGATCTCCGGTACCCAGCCGGGGCACGACGTACTCGTGGTCGAGCGGGGTCAACACGATTTCGCCCGCCTCGCCGACGGCAACCGGGGCTCGGGTGTCGCGGTCGACGATCTCCACGAGCATGCGCTCGGTGACGTGCATGCCTTCCTTCTCGGCGCACTCATACGCCGCCGGACCGAGGATCGACACTCCATAGAAGTCCCGCGAGTCGATGCCGAACTGCCTGTGCAATTCGCGTCGCACGCCCGGCGCGAACTCGCCCCCGACGATGGCCAGCCGCAGCGAGGTGTCCTTGCTCCCGGCATCGGTGAGCGTGCGCCACAGGAAGGTCGGGAACCCGAGCCAGACCGTAGGCCGCAGCCGAGTGAACAGTTCGAGCTGCAGGGCGCTGTTGCCCGGTCCGGCCGGCACCACGCACGCACCGAGACGCCGCAACCCCTCGTCGAACACGTGCGCCACCGTCGCGAGATGGTAGCCGAATGTGTTCACCACGACATCGCTGCTGGTCACACCCAGCCGACCGAACAGATCGGCCATCACGTCGGCTCCGTGGCGACCGGCATAGGCAACATCGACCTCGCCACCAGCGTGATAACCCAATCGGCCGAAATCGCTCAGGGGGATGGTCGCAAACCCGGCACGGTCTGGATATTCCTGCTGCCAGCGGGCCAGGTCACTGCGGGGCAGGATCGGCAGCCGGGCGAAATCCGCGGCTGGATCGGCCGACTGCGCGGACACGCCGGCCTCACCGAGGATCCGCTTACCCGCCGGGCTGGCGGCGACCCGATCCAGCAGGGCCCGCGCAGTTGACGCCGATGTCTCCCGTGGCACGTCGTCCCTCTCATTGCTTTTCTCGGTGCGTGTTGTGGTCATTCAGGCGGGCGCCCGTCACGTCTCATTGCCATTGCCAGGACTATGAAGCGGTTGCGCCGGACAGGACGAACTGCGGAAGGACGGCGTCACCCACGTCCTCGAAGGCCACCTCGACCCGCGCGTCGATCGATATGTCCTCCGGCGCGCAGTCGATCACGTTGCCCATGACCCGCGGTCCCTCGTCCAGGTCCACCAGGGCGACCGTGTAGGGCACGTAAGGCTTGAACTCCTCGCTGGGTGCCCGCCCGATCGTGGTGAAGGTGAAGATCGTTCCGCGGCCCGGGCTCTCGACCCATTCCACGCCGTCGCTGGCGCAGTTCCAGCAGATCGGCCCCGGCGGATACCGAAATGTTTGGCAATTCGTGCACTGCTGCAGCAGGTAGCGACCTTTGGCGCACTCGTCCCAGAAATGCTGCGCGGCAGAGCTGGTGATTACTGGTTTACGGCCACTCATCGCCTATTCCCTTCCCAAGACGTTTACTTGCCATGCGTAGAAGCCGCCCTCGCCAAGGCACAGGGCGGTCTTGGCGTCAGGCACCTGCCGATCGCCGCACTCGCCCCGCAACTGACGGATCGCTTCGACCATCTGGATCATCGAGGCGGACGGGCCGGGGTGGGCGCAGGCGAGCAGGCCGCCGTGGGTGTTGATCGGGAACGATCCCCCGGGCTCGATCTTGCCGTCACTGACGAACTCGCCGCCCTCGCCCGGCTCGCAGAAGCCCATGTTCTCCAGCTCCACCACGACCGAGATCGTGGCCGGGTCGTACGGGTACACGATGTCCAGCTCGTCGCGAGCGAGGCCGCTCATCGCCAGGGCCTGGTCGGTCGCCTTGCGCAGGCCGGGCATCTTGGTCAGATATTTGTTGAACATCAGGTTCTGGCTGTCGACGCACTCGCCGAATCCCATGACCCTGACCGGGACGTTGGGACCGTCGTGGGCTCGTTCGGGCAGCGTCACCACGGCGGCCGCCGCCCCGTCCGACACCAGGGACATGTCGAACATGCGCATCGGGGAGGAGATCATCTTCGAGGAGGTGACGTCCTCGACGGTGATCGGGGTTCGCATCCCGGCCTCGGGGTTGAGCGCGGCCCACTTGCGGGCCGAGACGGCGATGGTGGCGAGCTGCTCGGACGTGGTGCCGTACTCGTGCATGTGCCGCTGCGCGATCATGCCGAAGTTCGAGGGCAGGAGCGGGCCGAACGGGTACTCCCACTCGGAGTTGTTGGCAGTCTTCGCGAAGACCTCGACGACTCCCCCGCGGGTGAGCCGCGAATTGAGGTTCTCCGACGCCACGCAGAGCACGTTGGTGGCCAGGCCGGCCTGGATGGCCATGCTCGCCCACATGAAGTGCTCGGAGATCGGGGTGCCGCCGTACGGGATCATCTTGGCCCAGGCCGGCTTAATGCCGAGGGTCTGCGCGAGGTAGGCCGCCGAGGTCAGGACGCGTTCGGGCGGCCACACCGACGTAATGAACACGACGCCGTCGATGTCCCGGAACGTCATCCCGGCGTCCTTGACGGCCCGTGCGGAAACCACCTGGGCCAGGCCCCAGTAGTCTGTCGGATCTTCCAGCGCGTCGACGCCGGCCGTCGCGGCGCCGACGATCGCAGGCTTGTCTTTCACGGCGTACCACCTTCTGAGTTCCTCGATGTCACAATGGTGAATTCAGTGCGCGGCATCGCGCCGCTCCAGGAATGCCTTGAGATCGCCGGTGTTCGCCGGCGAGATGATCTGCTGGTACTCGTCCGTTGCGTGACCGACTTGATGGATCATAAAGTGTGAATGCCAGGAGGCGAGCTGCCCCATGGTCTGCAGGGTGGCGTTGAAGCTCTCCTTGGTCAGCCGCGCAGCCATGGGCGGGAGCTTGCTGATCCGCTCGGCCAGGTGGTCGACCTCGCGATCGAGGTCCTCGTCGGGATAGACGCGATTGGCCAGTCCCAGGTGCTTGGCGTCTTCGGCTGTGAGCACGTCGCCGAGGAACAGCATCTCCTTGGCCTTGCGCACGCCAACCTCCCACGGTTCGACGAACACCTCCACTCCGATCGCGCCCATGCGTACGACGGGATTGGAGAACTTGGCCGATTCGCCGGCGATGATCAGATCGCACATGCAGGCCAACATCAGGCCGGCCGCGATGCAGTGACCGTGGACCTGCGCGATCGTGGGCTTCGGGCAGTTGCGGATCGCCAGGCACTTGTCAAAGTAGCTGGTGCGTTCGTGATGCAGCCGACCCTCGGTCGTCTTGCGGAGTTCGGCGATGTCGGCTTCGGACGTCCCCCCGACCGTGCGGCTCAGATCGTGCCCGGAGGAGAAGCTGCGCCCCCGGCCCGCCAGCACGATCACCCGCACGTCATCGTCGGCCGTCGCCTCGGCGAACGCCGCATCGAGGGCGTAGATCATCTCCTCGTTCTGGGCGTTGTGCTGCTTGGGCCGGTTGAGCCAAATCCGCGCGACGTTGCCGCGGCGTTCGGTCTCGATAGTGCTCACGGCTAGCCCGCCGATCCGGCGGCCGGGTCGGGTCCGAAGAAGTGTGTGTCCTCGTCCCACCCGGGGTAGCCGACAAAGACGTGCTCGTGCATGAGCACCGATCCGAGCTGCTCGCGCGCCAGGTCACCTCGAACGCTCTGAACCTTGTACTGGACCACGCGGGTCCTCCTGTCTGCTTCGGCAGCTCACCATGGCGAGCGGCGAGGGTCGGTCATTGCAAGTCCGTCGCCCAGTCGGGGATCAACCGGAAGTAAGCGCTGTCGTGCGCGGCGTCCAGCCCGGTGTAGGTCGGCCGCAGGCCGATCACGTCGCTTCCGCGCCGGGCGACCGATACGAACTCCTTGCTCTCCAGCGTGTCGACCGCTTCGGCGAAGTCGGCGGAATCGACATCGACGGCCGGCAGCCGGCGTCGCAGGTCCGGGAGGGTCATGTGCAGCCCGGGGTGCAGACGGTAGGTCTCGGCCAGCAACCGCAGGATGGTGTCAGTCAGGCTGTTCGATGTCGGCTCGGCGGTTATCGGCGTGAGCGTCGGCGGCAGGATGGCCATCGGTTCCTCGGCGAGGATCTCGACGAAGCGCTTCTCGCCGAGCCGGAAGATCAGCCCCCGGAGCACGTCGTTGCTCCCGGCACCGACTTGGTACAGCCGCAGGTCCTGCATGATCTGGAAGACCGGGTAGTGGCGCGAGTAACCGTCGGCGCCCATAAGCTCCAAGGCGGTCGACGCACCGCGCAGGGCCGTCTCGGCAGCCAGCAACTTGGCTGCGCTCGCCTCGAGACCTGAGCCTTCGGCGCCGGTGTCGAGAAGGTGGGCGGCATGGTAGGCCGTGGTGCGCACCGAGATCCCCTCGGCCAGGGCCGTGCCCATCCGCGCGCGGATGGTGGCCAGCCGGTCGAGGCTCGTGCCGAACTGCCACCGCCGGCGCAGCCACTGCCACGACGTGGCCAGCGACTCGCCCATCATGCCGATGCACTTGCAGGCGACGGCAACGCGTTCGACGTTCAGGCCCCCGGTCATGACGGACCACCCGTCTCCCGGGGCGCCCAGCATCGCGTCCTCGGTGAGGAACACGTCGTCGAAGTGCAGAACCCCGTTGCGCAGGTACTGGCTCCCGCCGAGGTCGTAGAGCCGCTCGACGTTCAGGCGGGGCGAGTCGGCCGGCACGAGGAACGCCGAGAGGTGAGTGCGCTTCTTGACCGAGGCCGGGTCGGTCGAAGTCGCGGCGTACACCAAGTAGACGTCGGCCAGCCCAGTGTGCGTGATGTATCGCTTACGTCCGTTGAGCAGGTAGCCGCCCGGCGTGGGCCGGGCGAACGTGGCGATCCCGCCGGCGTCCGACCCGGCGTACGGCTCGGTGACAGCAACGGCGCCGAGGGTTGTCCCGGCCGCCAGACCGGGCAGCCAGCGCTGCTTCTGGTCCTCGGTGCCGTGGGTGGCGATGTGGAAGGCGCAGCCCACGCCGAAGGCCATCGTCGCGCCCGGGATGCGGCCGAGCGCCTCCATGATGATCGACAGTCGGGTCGCATCGCCGGTCCCGGGCGACATGCCGCCGTAGGCCTGGGGTATCACCGCGCCGAAGTAGCCGCGCCGGCCCAACTCGGCGATGGTGTCGCGAGGCACGTCATGCGACCACATTGCGGCCATGTTGCGCTCTCGCATCGAGTCCGCGAACGCATTCACCTCGACGGCGAGCGCCCTTTCTTCCGGGCTCCACCAGTCGAAGGTCGTTCTGTGCAGCATTCCCGATTCTCCTTGCGTCGTCGTGCGTCGTGCGGAAGTGCGGTCCGGCCGCCGGTGGTCAGCTCCCCGGGGGGAGGGGCGGATACCACCAGGGCGTCTAGCTCGGCCTCGGCAGGGGTGACCGGGTTGGCCATGAACCGCACGTCCGATCGCCCTTCGGTGTTCGACCCGCCGAGCCGAACATGACCACGCTGCCGAATTGCGGATCGCGCTGGGCGCCGATGATCATCTCCATGCCGATGCCACCCCGGTGCCCAGCACGCCGAGCCCGCCGGCCTTGGACACCTCGGCGACGACCCGCGCGGAGTTCGAGAACGCGATGACCGGATAGCGGATGGAGATCACACCGACTCCTTGTCACACTGGTCGGAACCTCGGTCACCGAGGTGACCCGGGCGGTCCGGAAAGCGGCCCACCAGGCTCACTTGAGTATCACCGATCAAAAATCAAGAGTCAACACACCCGCGACGGCGCCCAATCGACGAGCGTGGCTCGACCCACCGAGCGGAAGCGAGCCTCCACCTCGGTACCGATCAGGCCAGGCAGGCGTCGCGGCCGGGCCTCTGCCATCGGTCGCACCCGAGGCAGTGCTGCACCCCGAGCCGACCCTCCGCGGTCCCGTGCCAGTACCTGCGACCTCAGCGACGCCCGACCTGGGCTCGCCGAGGTCGAGTCGTTCTTCATCGGTCAGTGGCGGGGGCGTTCCGAGGCGTGCGCCCGGCCGGTGATATCGGCAGATCGTGGCCGGCTGCGAGCAGCGGCTCGCTGAGCTGGCCGCCCTAATCTAGTCGCTGCTCTAGTCGCTGCCTTCGCCCGCGGCCGGCCGCCGACCCGCCGCCCGGCGGTTGTCCCACCCCCGGATCGGCCCGACCGGCGTCAAGGTCACCAGGCTGCGCGGTCGGCGTGCGTAGAACTCCTGGCTGGCCGGCGGCATCTGCTTCCACCGGGTGAAGCGCCCGCCGTACTTCGCGGCCATCTCGGCCTCGAACCATTCGTCGAGCGCCGACGTCATCGACTGGACGGTGGCGCGGCAGGTCAGGTAGGCCGCCACGAAGTCCGACCATCTCGTCCCGCCCTCGACGACGAAGCTCGCCCGTGAGTCGCGCTGAAGCCGCCTGACCTTGGCGCCGAAGGTTCGCACGTAGATGCGGTCCCCGGCCGTCACGAACCAGACCGGCACGCTGATCGGCCAGCCGTCGGCCCGCAGCGTGGTGAGAATCGCGGTCTGGCCGCCCGCCACCACCTCCCAAGCTTCGGCGTTGGTGAGGCGGACCGAGCCGGTCACCGACCGCTCGAGCGGCCGGTGACCGCGCGCGAAGCGGGGCACAGGGCCCGACACTTCAGCTGCTGCTGATCGTGGTCGGAGCCATGGTCATGCACCTGCAGCGGCCCCTCTGGCGGCCGCGCACCCTGGCCGAGGGCTACCCGCAGTGCCCCCTATCTTGTCAGTGACGAAGTCCCGGATCAGGTCGGCCAGATCTCGCGGCGCGTCGCCTTGCACGGTATGACCTGCCCGCTCGACCGTACAGACGCGGGCATCGCGGGCCTGCGATACGAGGCGCTCAGCGGTCTCGGCTGCGACCACCCGGCTGCGCTCGCCCCGCACGAGCAAGATGGGGCATGAGATGGCCGCAACGCAGGCCCAGAGTTCCTCGTCGGCTGGCCGAATCCCTTCGGCGGCGAAGTGGCTAGGATCGTATTTCCAGGCCAGCGTCCCGTCTGGAAGTTCCTGGATGTTGTGTACCAGGCTCCCGGCCAGCAAGTCCTTGCGCCGCCGGGGCGCGAAACGGAGCACATGCTCGAGCAGTTCATCCGCCGAGTTGAACCCCTGCCGGGACCGGATGAAGTCGCGGACCCTCCCGGTCGCCTGCTTGTTCATGGTGGGGGCGATGTCGACCAGAACCAGGCCAGCGATCGCCTCGGGGTGGGCCGACGCGACTAGCAGCGCCGCGAGACCGCCGAGCGAGTGGCCGACCAGGACCACCGGTCCCAGGCGGCGGGCCGCGATGAACCTGGCGATGTCCTCGGCATGGTGGGTCAGGGTGTAGTCCCGGCTAGGGGACCAATCGCTTTCGCCGTGGCCGCGCAGGTCAAGTGCTGTGCAGCGGAAGCTGTCCCGGAGGAACATGCACGCTGCGTCCCATGTGCGTGCCTGCAGTGCACCGCCGTGCAGGAAGAGCACGTTCACGGCGGCCTGCGGGCTCAGCCACTCGACGTAATGCAGGTTGAGATCGCCGACACTGACGTAGCCGCGACTGGGCATGATCACTCGCTGATGGTCGAGGCCCGTGACGAGGGCCAGGCGCTGCAAGTGCTCCCACTCTCGCCTGAACGCGCCTGCCTGCTGGAACGGCGGGGGCCAGGACGGCTGGGACCCCCCGATGATCTGCGGGTCGTTCATGCCCGGCCGCCCATCTGCTCGTCACGTCGCTCGATCACGTTATCAGATCAAAAATCACAAGCCAGCGAGTGGCAGGTTGCTGCGTCGCGCGGGCGACAAGCCGGACAAACAGGGAGTCTCCGCCCCCCGGCCCTCAGCCCGGAGCATGCTTGACATCTGATTTTTGATCTACTAGCGTCTTGGCGAGCGTACGACGAGACCGCTCGTCGCGGGACAGAATGTTGGGTGAGCATTGGCGGACTTCAGCATTCCATCCGACTGGCAGCAGCTGATCGAGACAACTCTGGCCTTCTGTGACCGGGAAGTCGTCCCGCTCGAGAATGAAAACCGGGAGCTACTCGAGAATGAACGGTTTCGCTTTGACGAGCGTGGCAAGCTGCGCCTGGAGGTGCTTGAGCTAAAGCGGCAGATCCGGCGGAAATCCGCCGAGGCTGGTCTTTACACATTGTTCGGGGATCCCCGCCTGGGCGGCGAGGATCTGGGTTTCGAGCCGATGGCCCTCGTCTTCGAGGCGCTCTTCGAGTACGCAGGGCCTGGGCGCACCTTGATCGAGGACGTGGTGTACCCGTCGGTGCTGACCAACGGCCTGTCGCCGGTGCTCAACGAAATGTCGGAGGAATTGCGGTCCGCGCATCTCGCCGACATTGCGTGCGGCGAGGTGACCCTGTGCTTCGCCCTGACCGAGGCTGACGCCGGGTCTGACATCTGGAACATGCGAACGCGCGCGGAACGCGTTCCCGGCGGGTGGCGGCTGAACGGGTCGAAGCAGTGGATCACCAACGCGCCGTATGCGGACTACTGCATGGTCTTCGCCGTCACTAACCCCGAGCTGCACCGGCAGCGCAAGCCCGGGGGGGTCACCGCCTTCTGGGTGCCCGCCCGCCAGGCTGGAGTGTCGCGGGACACCGTGCTGCCCATCGTCGGCCATATCGGCGGCGATCTTGGCCTGCTGACGTTCGACGACGTCGAGGTGCCGGACGCGTGGGTACTTGGCGACGTGGGACAGGGCCTCCGGCTCGCCCTGCAGGCGATCAACAAGGGCCGGATCGCGATCGGCGCAAAGTGCCTCGGCCTGGCCGAATGGGCACTGCAGCGCGCCGCGGAGTACGCCGCGCACCGCACCACCTTCGGCACCCGGATCGGTGAGCACGGTCAGGTCCAGGCAATGCTGGCCGACTGTGCGACGGACATCTACGCGCTCAAGACGATGCTGGCTCACCTGGCATGGAAACTCGATTCGGGCCGGGGCGGGGCAGCGATCAAGGAGACCTCGATTGTCAAGGTGTTCGGCAGCGAGATGGCCTGCCGGGTGTTCGACCGCTGCATGCAGATCCTCGGCGCGTCGGGGCTGTCGAACGAGATCCGGCTCGAGGAAGGCCTGCGATGGTCACGCAGCATGCGCATTCCCGACGGCACGAGCGAGATCCAGCGCAAGACGATCGCGACCCAGCTTCTTCGCGGCGACATGAAGTTCTGATGGCGGTGAAGTGAGCGCGCCCCGTGGTCTGGCCGTGAAAGCGCGGTGGTGTTGTGCCGCTCCAGTCGGGACATTATGAGGTGGGAATGGTGTCGGAACGATTCAGCAACCGCGTCACGGAGATGTTCCGGATTCAGCATCCGATCTTCGCCTTTTCGAACGAGCCGCGGGTAGTCGCGGCGGTTTCCCGGTCCGGCGGCCTGGGCGTGCTGGGCACTGGCACCTGCTCGTCCGAGGAACTGGACAGGCGGCTGGACTGGCTGGACACCGAGGTCCCCGGACGGTACGGGATCGACATCCTGTTTCCGGTAATCACCGAGGAACTGGACGTCGGCGAGATCGAGCGGCAGATCCCAGCCTCGCATCGGGAGTTTGTCGACAAGATCGTCACTCAGCTGGGCATCGGCGCGCTCTCGGACGAGGGCCGCCGGCTGTACGGCGAAGGGCACCTCCTGACCAACCGCTGGGCGGCCGAACTCGCGTCGGTGGCCCTTGCGCACCGCATCTGCGCCTTCGCCACGGCCCTCGGGCCAGTGCCCGGTGACATCTTCTCGGCGTTGCGCGAGCGGGACATCAAGGTCATCGGGATGACCGGGTCACCCGGGCAGGCGCGGCGGCAGTTGGCCGCGGGAGCCGACGTCATCGTCGCCCAGGGCACCGAGGCGGCCGGGCATGTCTCCGACATCACGACGATGGTGCTGGTGCCGCAGGTGGTCGACGCCGTGTCGCCGACGCCGGTACTCGCGGCAGGAGGCATCGCCAGCGGCAGGCAGATGGCCGCCAGCCTGGCCCTGGGCGCGGAGGGTGTCTGGACCGGATCCATGTGGCTGCTCAGCCAGGAGCACGGGCTGGACGCGGTCCTCCGTGACCGGCTGCTGGCGGCGTCATCCCGGGACACCGTCCGGACCGGCGCGCTCACCGGCAAGCCGGTGCGGATGCTGAGGAACAAGTGGTACGACCTGTGGGAATCGGACGCGGCGCCGGCGCCTCTGCCAGCCCCGCTGCAGGGAATACTGGTGCGCCCGGCGCTCAGCGCCGCGCTCGAGCACCACGTCGGCGACGCGATGGGGACGCCGGCCGGGCAGGTCGTCGGGATGATGAACAGCGTCCGGCCCGTGGCCGAGATGATCGAGTCGATGACGGCGGAGTGCCTGACGGCCCTGGACGTGGCAGGCCGGCAAGCAGCCCGGGAGCCCGGGAAGATATCGCGGTGACCAACCGGCCAAGCCACGGCGGGGAAAAAGGGCAGACGCTTGACTCGCTGCTGCGGGCGAAGAGCGTCGTGGTGATCGGCGCGTCGGACGATCCTGAGAAGGTGGGCGGCCGGGCGCTGCTGTTCCTGCTGAAACACGAGTACGCCGGCGCCATATCGGTGGTCAACCCGAACCGGAAGGAAATTCGCGGGCTGCCGGTGGCGGCGAGCATTCACGACATCCCCGAGAACATCGATCTCGCCCTTATCTGCCTGCCCGCGGCGGCCTGCCCGGACGCCCTGGAGCAATGCGGCGAGCGGGGCGTGAAGGCTGCGGTGGTTTTCAGCGGCGGCTTCTCCGAAGTGGGTGCGGAAGGCGAGGAACTCGAGGAACGGCTGGTCGCCACCGCGCGGAAGTGGGACATCACGCTGTGCGGGCCGAACACCGTCGGTTTCGTGAACCTCGGGATGAACCTGCCGGCCACCTTCGCGGCACCGCTGGCCGACCTGCCCGCCACGCACGACGGCACGATCTCGTTCATTGCGCAAAGCGGAGCCTTCGGCACCTTTCTGTACAGCTGGGCCATGGGCCGCCAGCTACCGCTGCGGCACTTCGTGTCGATCGGCAACGCCCCGCTTCTGGGCATCAGCGAAATCACCGCAGATCTCATCGCCGATGACAAGGTCCGCGCCCTGGGTGTGCATATGGAGGGAATCAAGGACGGGAACCGGCTGGTGCCGATTCTCCGCGAGGCGCTCCGGGCGGCCAAGCCGATCTGCATCCTCAAGACCGGCCACACCGACGTCGGGCAGCGGGCCGTCACCACCCACACCGGGGCGCTGGCGGGGGCGGACGAGGTCTACACCGGCGCGTTCGACCAGACAGGCGTGGTCCGGGTGCAGGACGCCCTGCAGATGCTCGATTTCCTCGACCTGGCCAACCAGATGCGCGCGGTGCCGGCAGGATCGAGGGTCGGACTCATCAGTACCTCCGGTGGGGTGGGCGTGTGGGCCGCGGACATCCTGGCCGAGACGGGCGCCAGCGTGCCGGAGTTCTCCGACCAGACCAGGAGCAGGCTGGCGCAGACCCTTCCGGCCTTCGGATCGTCACACAATCCCATCGACATGACCGGCCAGATCCTCAGCCACCCGCAGATGGTCGGGGAGTGCCTCGCCGCCGTCCTCGATGATCCCGGAATCGACGTCGCCCTGCTGATATTCGCCTACCAGCACCTGAACGGCTCCCGGATAGCGGCGGACATCATCGCCGCCGCGCAGGCATCGGCCAAGCCGACGATGGTCGTGTGGATGTTCGCCCTGGAAGAGCCTTACCGCAGTCTCCGGCAGGCCGGCCTGCCGGTGTTCGAGGACCCTTCGCGAGCCGTTCCTGCGCTGGCTCGCTACTTGCGCTGGGGTGCCGCTCACACCGTATCGGGCCAGGCTGACGGGGTCCCGGGGGACGAGCCGGTCGAGCCGCTGCCCCGGCCGAGCGGCCTGGATGAATCGGGTGTCGTGTCCGAAGCCGTGGCTAAATCCATCCTCGCGGAGTTCGGCGTCGATCCCCCGCCGGGCGGCGTCGCGTCGTCGCGGGCGGAGGCCGAGCGGATCGCGGCGCAGGTCGGCTACCCGGTGGTGCTCAAGGGCCTGCTGCCGGGAGCGATCCACAAGTCGGAACTCGGGCTGGTGGTCCTCGACGTCCGCTCCGCGGCCCAGCTGCGCCGGGAATTCGCCGCCCTCCGGGCCAGGACGCTCGCACTAGGCGGGCCGGTTTCGGGCACACCGGTGCTGGTCGAGGCGTTCACTCCCGCCGCCCACGAATTCATACTCGGCGCCAGGACCGACCCGTCCTTCGGGAAGGTGATCATGCTGGGCTCGGGCGGGACCGCTGCCGAGGTCATCCGTGACGTATGTGTCCGCACGCTGCCGCTGTCGCCGCACGACATCGGCAGCCTGATCCGCGGCACGCGCGCGGGGCAGTATCTGGCCGCCCACCGCGGCGATGAGCTGATGCCGGCGCTGGCCGATGCCATCGGCGCGTTGGAGCGGCTGGTGGCCGCGACCGCAGAATGGGCGGAATCGATCGAGATCAACCCGCTCGCGTTCCGACGTGAGGGCGGCGGCCTGGTGGCCCTGGACGCGGTCATCGTGGCCAGCCCGGTGGGTGGCTCGGACCTGGCCGGGCCGGTCCAGCCGGACCAGGGCGGATCACCGTGAACACCGAGTTTCCCTGGTGGACCGACGCGCAGCGCACGCTCGCCGGCGAGGCCCGCCGGCTGGCGTCGACGCTGGCCCTGCGCAGTCTCGCGGTGTATGCGTCGCGGGAACTGCCGCGGGACGCGCTCTCCGAGATCGCCCGGCACCGCTACTTCGGCACGGTGATACCGAAGAAGCACGGAGGAAGTGCGCCCATGTTCGAACTAAGGCTTTGACTCTGGATTTTTGATCTAGTATCGTTGATGGTGTCACGAACTGCGCAGCTAGCCGGGAGCTAGCGCTCACAGAAATGAGTGACCGTGCCGGATGACCACGATGTTCAGACAGTCCTGGGCAAGGTGCCCGTTAAAGCTCTCGGCCGGACGCTGCTGCATGAGCACGTGCTGCTCGGATACCCGGGGTGGGAAGAGGACAGCCTCTACGAGCCCGATTACCCGGCTCTGCTGAGCCGCATCGCGGGATCGCTGCGCGAACTGCACGAACGCGGCTTTGGCTGCCTAGTGGACGTTACCCCCATCGAGATGGGCCGGAACCCGGCATTCCTGCGCCAGCTGGCGGAGCAGGTAGAGATCCATATCGTCGCCGCCACAGGCTTCTACCACGGCGGTGTGGGTCTACATCCCTATTGGCGGATGAAGCAAATCGACGACCTGGCTGAGGTACTCATCCACGAGATCGAGGACGGGGTCAGGGACACCGGGGTCAAAGCCGGGATCATCAAGGCCGCGACGAGGGTGGAGCGGATCGTGCCCAACGAGGAGCGGGCGCTGCGAGCGATAGCCCGGGCCGCCGTTGCGACGGGCGTGAACGTCACGACGCACACCGAGGAGGGAAAGCTCGGTCACGAGCAGCTGGACATCTTCGAGTCGGAAGGGCTGCCGAGCGGCCGGGTGATCGTCGGTCACATGGACAACGTGATGGACCTGGCCGCGCACAGCAGCCTGCTCGACCGCGGTGCTTTCATCGGTTTCGATCAGATCGGCTATGAGTTCCGGATGACCGATGCCGCACGGATCGGCGGCATCGCAGCGCTGGTCGAGCGCGGATACGCGTCCGGGCTCATCCTTTCCCACGACCGGGTGGGGAATTGGATGGGACGCCTCACCCCATTCCTGCAGCAGTTCGCGGACCAGGTCGAGAAAACAGGGTTCAACCACCTCACCGACGTCTTCCTGCCGCAGCTCCTCGCCGCGGGCGTCACCGAGCAGGCGATTGACCAGATGCTCGTGGGCAACCCGGCGCGGTACTTCTCCGGCCAGGGCCCGTCGCCGAGGACCGAAGGGGCGACCCGATGACGGCGTATTCAACTATCGAATACAAAATATCAGATCAAATCACCCGAATATGGATGAATTGGCCTGAAGTACACAATGCTCAGAGCGATCACATGCTGGCTGACCTAGACGCGAGCCGGGCGCTGTGCCTCGGTGAAGGCGGCTTCCATTCGTGGCAGGTGACCGTGCCAGGACGTGATGACGATGCAGGTAGGGCGCCGGTGATCTCCGGTTCCTGGATAGAGTCGCCCGGCTCTGGGAGGGCCCGTACCTTCGCCGTGGTGGAGCGGGCACCGGCGCCCGCATTAATGCTTTCACGCCGTACGTCGTGGCTCTGGTAGATCTAGGCGAAGGCGTGCGGTAATGGGAAACATCATTGGCTGCGCGGCCGACGAGACCGAGGTAGGGCTGCCGGTAAAAGTGACGTTTCAGGAGGTCGAGCCACATGTTGTACTTCCCCAGTTCACGCCCGCGGGACCGGGCGGGTGACCAACCCAGGAGCGATGTGCGCTCGGCGCGCGCGGCCACGACCGGCAGTGATCTGGCATGAATGCCCTGCGGAAACCTCAGGCCAGGCCGAAGCTGGGCGAGGAAGTAGCCAGGTCGCTGCGGGACGCGCTAATGGCCGGGGCCTACCCGCACGGCAACCGGATGGGCGTTGAGGAGCTGGCCGAGCAGCTCCAGGTCTCGACCATGCCGGTCCGCGAGGCGCTGATCACCCTGGCCAACGAGGGTCTTCTCGAGGTGCTCCCGCGACGCGGGTTCCGGGTCGCGAACATCGGCCTGCAGGACATCGAGGATGTGTTCAAGGTGCACGCCTTCCTGGCCGGGCTGCTGGCGGAGCGGGCAGCGCAATTGATCACCGCCGAGGAACTGACCGAGTTGAAGAGGCTGGAGGCACAGATCGACGAGTGGAGTTCCAGCGCGGGCTTCACGCAGGAAATCGAGGAGGCCAACTTCCAGTTTCACCGGATCATCAACAAGGCGGCGGACTCCAAGCGGCTCGAATGGTTCCTCCGCGCCGCCACGCGGTTCGTGCCACGGCGCTTCTACGAAGCCGTCCCAGGCTGGATAGAGGAGACCGTGGGTCAGCATCCGACGATCATGACGGCGCTGGAAACCCGGGATGCGGAGGAAGCGAAACGGCTGATGGAGCTGCACGTCACAGACGCTGGCCTACTGGTGATCAGCCACCTGGAGTCGGAGGGCTGGACGAGGAACCTGCAGGCCTCCTGAGCGTGCCCCGGCCGGATCGGCTGGACCGTGGGCACAGGCCGCGACGCAGATCCGAAAGGGGCATATGGTGAGATCCGAGTCGGTGCTAACACCCGACTGGACCAGGCCTGCCCGGCGCGCATGGCATTCACCGGCCGGACGGCAGGTGCTGACCGAGGCAGGACTGACCCCGGCCAAGGTCCTTTCCGGGTCCGGCTTCGGCGCGTCCGGGAACTCACTGTCCGCTGATCGGGACGAGCTGACAGCGACGGGCAGGATCCGCCTCGCGAAAGCCATCGAACATTACCGGCACCTCATCGGCGAGCTAGCCGGATCCGTAGCGTCCGGCCGTCCGGACGTGGGCCGGCCGGTGCCGCCATTGAACGGTGCGTGGCCCCGGCGAGCCCCACCCGGGCTGAGACAAACCGCACCGCCCACGGCTGCCCGCACCCAGACCAGATCGGGGGAGACATGCCCGAGTTGACCGACGAGGAAACGGTGATCGTGGCCACAGTCCGCCGCTTCGCCGACGAGCAGGTGCGCCCAGCCGCTCGCGACCTCGAGCAATCGGACGAATACCCCGGTGATCTCATCGAGCGGATGAAGGAGATGGGGATCTTCGGCCTGGTGGTGCCGGAGTCATTCGGCGGTTCAAAGGTCTCCACCCCGTGTTTCGCGCTCGTCACCGAGGAGCTGGCGCGTGGCTGGATGAGCCTGGCTGGAGCGGTGGGCGGCCATTCCGTGGTCTGCGAGATCATCGCGAGATTCGGCACCCCTGAGCAGCAGTCCGCCTACCTCCCGCTGCTCGCCACCGGGGAGATGCGCGCCGCGATGGCCCTGACCGAGCCGGAAGGTGGCTCGGACATGGCCGGAATACGGACCGTTGCCAAGGCGGTCGATGATGGCTACGTCCTGTCCGGCGCCAAGACCTGGATCACCAACGGACGGCGGGCACAGCTCGTCGCGGTGCTCTGCAAGACCGATACGTCCGCTATCCCCGCGCACTCGGGGATCAGCGTCATGCTGGTCGAGCAGGGACATGGCATCGAGGTCTCCCGCGATCTGGGGAAGCTCGGCTACAAGGGAGTCGAGACCAGCGAGTTGCAGTTCAGTGACGTCCGCCTCCCGTCGACCGCCTTGCTCGGCGGGGTTGGGGGCAAGGGCTTCGGCCAGATGATGAAGGGCCTTGAGCTGGGCCGGATACAGGTCGCGGCCCGCGCGGTCGGGGTCGCCCGGGCTGCCTTCGAAGACTCACTGGAGTACGCGCAAATCCGGAAGACCTTCGGCAAGTACATCTGGGAGCACCAGTTCATCGGCGGCTACCTGGCCGACATGGCTACGAAGCTCTCGGCGGCCCGACTGCTCGTGCTGGACGCGGCCGAGCGGCTGGACCGTGGCGGGCGCTGCGACCTGGAGGCCGGCATGGCGAAGCTGTTCGCGTCCGAAGTCGCGATGGAGATCACGATGGATGCGATGCGGATCCACGGCGCCTACGGCTACTCAACGGAGTTCGACATCGAACGGTACTTCCGCGACTCGCCGCTCATGATCGTCGGTGAAGGCACCAACGAAATTCAGCGGAACATGATCGCCAAGCAGCTTGTGGCCCGCAGCCGTGCGGCCGAGCCATTGGGGGGGCACCGGTCATGAACTTCGAGTTCTCACCGAAGGCCGCCGCGCTTCGTGACGAGATGCGCGCGCTGCTGCCCGGGCTCTGGCCGCACGGCCGCCGCGGTTACCGGCTCCAGGAATCTGCCTTTGACTACGCCGAGCAAAAAAAGTTCCGCCGCGAGCTGGCGGCGCAGGGCTGGCTGGGCTACGGCATAGCGGAAGAGTACGGCGGCTCCGGCGGCGGCGACGAAGAGCGCTTTGTGGTGGCGAGCGAGTTTGCCTACCACGGAGTGCCGTACCCAAAGTGCGCCCTCAATATCGTCGTGCCGATGCTGCGCGTGTTCGCGTCCGAGGACATGAAGCGCTGGATCTTTCCCCTGGTCAGCCGGGGCGAGCTGGAGTTCTCGCTGGCATACACCGAGCCGGAGGCCGGCACCGACCTGGCTGCTCTGCAGACCACCGCAACCCGGCGGGACGGCACGTACGTTGTGCGGGGACAGAAGCTGTACTCGAGCTTCGTGCACCGCAGTGAGCTGTGCCTGGTTGCCGTGCGCACCTCGCGTTCGGCCGAGAAGCACGCGGGCATCTCGCTGATCGTGGTGCCGGTAGACAGTCCCGGCCTGGAGCAGCGGCCGCTGTGGGGCATGGGTGACCTCCGCACCAACGTGGTCTTCCTTGACGACGTGGTGGTGCCTGCCACGAACCTAGTCGGCGGCGAGGGCCAGGGCTGGGCTTGCCTGCGATCCGCCCTGGCGCTGGAACGGCTGGCCTCATTCAGCGTCAGCCACCTGCAGCCGGTGTTCGACGACCTGGTTGACTACCTTCGCGCCGAGCCCGGGGCGCCGTTCTGGCGGGACGGCGGGGCGCGGCATGAGCTCGCGCAGCAGTTCGCCGAGCTGCAGGCGCTGGAGGCGCTCTCTACCCGCACGCTGTGGCTGCTGATCACCGGAGCGGATGCGTCGGCTGCATCCGCCCAGGTGAAGATCGCCGGAACCGAGCTACGGCAGCGGCTGGCCCTGCTGGCGCTGCGGGCGGTCGGGCCGACCGCACAGGGCATCGAGGGCGGCGAGCAGGCCGGCTTCGCCGGCTCGCTGTACCGCTGGTGCGAAGCCGCCGTCATGCCGACCTTTGGCGGAGGCGCCAACGAAGTTCTGCGCGATCTGGTCGGCAAGCAAGCTCTCGGCCCGCAGTCGGCGGGCTGACCATCCGAGTGGAGGACTGCGATGGACCTGACCCTCCGGGCGGAATCGGCCGAGTTCGCCGCGACCGCACGGTCCCTGATCGCCCGGTACCTCGGCGCGGCTGCCGATGACCGGGAAGCCGCCAGCAAGCCGCTCTGGGATGCGGCAGTCACGGCGGGCTGGCTGGAGGTTCTCGGCAGTCCGCTGGAATACACCGACCTCGAGGCGGCCGTCTGCCTGCTAGTCGAGGTCGGCCGAGCCCAGCCGCCCATCGCGCTCCAGGTTGGCATGGCCGCCCGCTGGCTGGCCGCCAGCGTGCCGGGTCTGGCGGCATGGCGCGGTCGGCTGGCGGATCAGCCGGATCAGATCGTCGCCCTGTGCTGGCCGCTGGGGGCGGGGTCGCCGCCGCCGCTGCAGCTCACCAGGCGCGAGCACGGCTACCAGGCGGACGGTGACCTCGGCATCGTCCGCGAGGCGGCGCCCGCCGGGGAGTTGCTGGCTCAGGCCGAGCTCGATGGCCAGCCAATGCTCGCGGTGCTGCCGCTGCGGCGCGACGGTATCTCGGTCACGCCGGTCGACGGGGTCGGCAGCCTCCGGCAAGGGCGCGTCCAGGTCGATGCGGCGCAGCTTGCGGAGGACGAGGTCAGTCCGGGCCTGGCTCCCGGGGACCAGGCTCGCGCGGACGCCCTGCTGCTGATCCTCGACGCGGCGGAGCTGACCGGCTGCGCGGAGATGGCCCTGGAGATGACCGTGCGCCACGCCCGGACTCGCCGTCAGTTCGACCGGCCGATCGGAACGTTCCAGGCTGTCCGGCATCGCATCGCGGGCATGGCGAGCGACGTCGAGCAATCGCGCTGGCTGCTGTACCGCTCGGCGGCAGGGCTAGCGCAGGCCGAAGACGCCGCGCACGCGCTGGCCCAGGCGCACGCGCTCGCGCTGTGGAACTCGGTCGCCCTGGAGCGGGTGATCGCATCCGCGCATCAGGTGCACGGCGGGATCGGCTTCATCCGGGATCATCCGCTGCACCGGTACTTCGGCCGCCAGAAGGCATCGATGTTCACCTGGGCACAGCCCGCGGATCATGTCGAGTCCGTGCTGGCTTCCGTTCTGTCCATTAATCAAAATTAATGCTTGACCTTTGATTTTTGATCTAATAGGGTAACATCGTCGTGTCCGCGCAGGCGGTTGGGGCCGGGCGCGGCTGGAAGGGCCAATCCGGGGTGCGGGTTCCCCCGGGGAGCAGCTGATGGAGGCGAGCCCCTGGTGGTCTATCTCGCGCAGAACCTGGTGGATGGCATTACCGTCGGCGCCATTTACGTCCTCATCGCGCTGAGCATCACGATGGTCTTCGGGCTCACCGGCATCGTGAACTTCGCCGTCGGTGATCTCCTGATGGTGGCCGCTTTCATCGTCTATACCCTCGTGCAGCACGGCATTTCCTTCTACCTGGCCGCGGTGATCGCTGTCGTTGCGATGGCGCTCTTCGGGCTGATCCTGGAACGCGTGGCTTTCCGGTGGACCCTTACCCGGCCGGAAAACGGCTTCGTCGTGTCACTGGGGCTGATCCTGATCCTGGAGGCGGCCGCGGTCCTCATCTGGGGAACCACGTCGAGGAGCGTGCCGACCCCACTGCAGGGGTCCATCCACGCGGGTCAAGTGATCATCGGGACCAGCAACCTGGCGGTGCTCGGCACGGTCGTGGTGGTCACCAGCGTGTTCCTCACCTGGCTGTCCCGTGCCCGCGACGGCCGGGCGCTCCGGGCCGCGTCGGAGAACCGCGAGGCCGCGCAGCTGATGGGCGTCCCGACAGTTCGGCTGACGATGATCGTATTCGTCACGGCGACCGCGCTGGTCGGGCTCGCGGGTGCCCTGGTGACCACGTACTCGACCGTGCAGCCCTTCATGGGCGCGGACTTCCTGCTGATCGCGTTCGTGATCGCGATCCTCGGCGGCATGGGCAACGTACTGGGCACACTGATCGGCGGGATTGTGGTGGCGGTGGTCCAGTCGCTGGCCCAGGGCTATCTGCCGCTGCAGTGGTCGGACGGCTTCGTGTTCGCGGCGGTCGTGCTGATGCTGCTCTGGCGGCCCGAGGGACTGCTGGGACTTCGTCATGGGTAGCCGGTGGCGGACCAGCCCCGCGCCCCGCTGGCTGGCCGCCGCGGTGATCGTCGTGGTCCTCGCCGTGGCCCTGCCCGGGTTCACCTCACCCGGGTTCCTGACAGTGAGCGCGTCGCTGCTGGTGACCGCTCAGCTTGTGCTGTCGGTAGACATGGTCTTCGCGTCGATCAAGCAGATGTCCCTGGTGCACGCGGCGCTCATGGGCATCGCGGCCTACCTGATGCTGGGCCTGCAATCCGAGCAGCACTGGAGCTTCTGGCCGGCCTTCGGCGCTTCCATCGTCGGCTGCCTGGTCGCAGCCGCGGTCATCGCGACCTTTGTCTTCCGCGCCTCTGGCTATTACTTTGCGATCCTCACCTTTGTGATCAGCGAGATCATCGTGCTCGCGTTCAACAACCTGACCGGCATCGCCGGTGGATCTGGCGGGCTGTTCTTTTTCACAACTGGGACGCTGTTCGGGTTGCAGCTCGGCTCTGAAAGCGTGATTTTCGGGGTCATCTGCGTAGCGACATTGCTGATGTTCGGCTACGTGTGGCTGATCCGCCGGTCCGGCCTGGGCCGTCAGGCCTCGGCCATCGGCGACAACGAGGCGCTGGCCCGGGCGGTCGGCATGCCGGTTACCCGGACGAAGCAAGCGATCTTCATCGCGTCCGCGCTGCCCACCGGGGTTGCTGGGGCACTCTACGCAACGTCGGTGGGAGCGATACAACCCTCGCTGTTCGACGTCCAGCTCGGTGTCGCCGCCGTGCTCATGGCACTGCTCGGCGGGTCAGGCTATATGGCTGGCCCGCTGATCGGCGCCGCGGTCTACGTCGGGCTGCCCGAGGTCATCCCGGTCAATCCCGAGGTCGGGACCGGGCTTGTCGGGCTGCTGTTCGTGCTGCTGATACGGGTGAGCCCGGAGGGCGTCGCCGCGGGGCTGGCCCGACTGGCCCGGCATCTCCTCCCGCCCCGGAAGAAACCGCCGAGCGCCGAGACCGGCGCCACGGTCGCCGCCCCCGCGCTCAATCAGGGACCGGAAACCAACCTGCGGGGCGTGCGATGAGCACGGAGGTCATGGAAATCCGCGGCATCTGCAAGCAGTTCGGCGGCGTACGCGCCCTCGACAGCGTGGACTTGAAACTGGACATCTCACAGCCGACCGCCCTGATCGGGCCGAACGGCAGCGGGAAGACCACGCTGTTCAACATCATCAGCGGGTTCCTGCGCGCCGACGAGGGCACCATCCGGTGGAATGACCAGCGGGTCGACGGCCTGGACCCGCGGCGGATGGTCCGGCTCGGCGTGACCAGGACGTTCCAGCAGCGCATGCTGTTCGACCGAGCCACGGTGGCGGAGAACATCGCGGTGGCCGGCCTGGCTGCCGGGCTGACCGGGGCCGAGTTGGCCCGGCGGGTCGACGCCGGGGTCGAGGCGTTCGGCCTCACGGCCTGGGCCGGGCGCCTGTCGGCCAGTGTCCCGTTCGGAGTGGCGCGGCGGGTGGCCGTGGCGGCAGCCACGATGTCCAGCCCCCGGCTGCTGCTACTGGATGAGCCGGCCGCCGGGCTGAGCGACGAGGAATGCCTCCAGCTCGACAGCACCCTGCGCGGCCTGATCGATAGGGGCATCGGTATCTTCCTGGTCGATCACAACATGGACTTCATCTCGCCGCTCTGCGAGCGGATGGTGGTGCTGGCGAATGGAAAGCTGATCGCCGACGGTGACCGGAACGTGCTGAAGTCCCCGGAGGTGATCAGTGCCTACCTCGACTGATGGGCTGCTGACCGTCACCGACCTGAGCGTGCACTACTCCGGCCAGCCGGCCCTCCGATCGGTGAACATCGCCATCGCCGCGGGTGAGTGCGTCGGCATCGTCGGGGCCAATGGCGCCGGGAAGTCCACGCTCGCCCGGACCATTGCCGGCCTGGTCCGGCCCGCCGGGGGCCAGGTCAGCAGCGACGGAGTGACGCTCACCGGGATGCGGGCGGACAAGGTGGTCCGCCGCGGCCTGGCCTTCGTGCCAGAAGGGCGGGCCTTGTTCACCCGGCTGACCGTGCTGGACAACCTGCTGCTCGGCGGGTACACGATGCCCGAGACGTCGGAGGCGACGGCGCTCGATCATCTGGGCAGGCTGTTCCCCGAGCTCGTCGAGCGCAAGCTGCTCCGGGCGGGCCAGCTCAGCGGCGGCCAGCAGCAGATGCTGGCGATCGCCCGGGCGCTGATGTCCAGGCCCAGGCTGCTGATCCTCGACGAGCCGACGATGGGACTGGCACCCACGATCATCAGCCGGCTTGCCATTGCGCTGACCGAGCTGCGCGAGCAGGAAGGCCTGGGCGTGCTCGTCCTCGACCAGCGGCGGACCCTGGCCGAGCGTCTCAACGCCCGGGGATACATCCTGCGGGGTGGCCGTATCGTCGCGAGCGTAACGCAGGGCCAATGGGACGATCCCGGCCTCGCGCAGCACTACATGGCGGACACCGATTGACCGGATACCGAACGCTCGGCGGCAACCGGCCAGACCGGGTGGGGGAGCCGCTGCCCGCGGCAGCCGGCCAGAGGGGAGAAAGATGGGCAAGTACTACGAGGACTGCGAGGTGGGAGACGTGGCAGTGACCGTCGGCCGGACGGTGACCGAGACCGATGTGGTCATGTACTCGGCCCTCTCCGGCGACTACACGCCGATCCATACCGACGCGGAGGTCGGCCGCCACGGCCCGTTCGGGCAGCGGATCGCGCACGGTCCGCTCGGCTTCACCTATGCGATCGGGCTCTCCGCGCGGCTGGCCATGTTCGAGGACACGGCGATCGCCGCGCTGGGGGTGAAGGACTGGAAGTACATCGGCCCCATCTTCATTGGCGACACGCTGCACGTCGAGATCGAGATCATCGGCAAGAGGCTGACCAGCAACCCTTCACGGGGCATCCTCGAGCGGCGGTTCCGGGTGATCAAGCAGGATGACACCGTGGTACAGGAAGGCGTCCTGCCGGTGATGGTCAAGGCGCGGGCGAGTTGACGTCCCCGCAAGCCGGGGCGAGCATCACCGGCGTCGGGGAGAGCGCCTTCACGCGAGGAACCTCGCACTCCGAGCTCCAGCTCTGCTTGAAGGCGGCGCGGAACGCCTGCCTCGACCGGGAGTGCCCGCCGGAGTCCCTCGACGGCCTGGTCATTCCCGGTGGCCGGAAGTTCCGGGTCGAGGATGTGGTGACCGGGCTGGGAATTACCGATCTCCGCTTCAGCAGCCGCGCCGAGCTGGGCGGGGCAAGCTCGGTGGCCGCCATCGGGCACGCCGTCGCCGCCATCGTCTCCGGCCTGGCCACACGGGTGCTGATCGTCGGCGGATGGCGCGGGTACAGCGACCGCCGGCTCGGCGCGGGCGGCGATGACCTCCTGGACAAGCTGGCCCAGGCCTTTCCGGCGCCAGAATTCCGGCGCCAGCTTGAGCACCCGTACGGGCTCATTGTGCCGTTGCAGTATTACGCGCTCCAGGCTAATCGCTGGATTCGCGAGTTCGAGATCGACCTATCAGCCCTGGGAGCGGTCTCGCTGGCCTGCCGGTCGCATGCCCAGCTCAACGACAAGGCGGTGATGAAGGACCGTCCGCTGGCCATCGAGGACTACCTGGCATCGCCGATCGTCTCGGACCCGTTCCGGGTCCTGGACTGCTGCCTGGAGACCGACGGAGCGGCCGCGCTGATCGTCGAGGAGAGCGGGCGCACGGCGGGAGGAATCAGGGTGCTAGCCGTGGCCGAGGGCCGGCCGGACTCCCCCGACGACATCACCAACCGCCCCGACATGCTCGATCTCGGGATCGCCAAGGCGGCGGGCCGGGCGTTCGATTCGGCCGGGCTAGGGCCCGAGGACATGGACTTCTGCGAACTCTACGACTGCTTCACGTTCGTGGTTCTGCGGCAGCTGGAGGAGATGGGCTTCTGCCCGCGCGGGGAGTCTCCGAAGCTGGTCGCTGAGCGCGGCATCACGCTGGGCGGCAAGCTCCCGGTGAACACCCACGGCGGGCTGCTGTCTGAGGCGCACGTGCTAGGGCTGAACCATGTCACCGAGGCGGTCCGGCAGCTCCGCGGGAGCTGCGGCGCCCGGCAGGTAGACGGCGCCCGGCTCGGCCTGGTCACCGGCTACGGAGACTTCGGGGACGGGGCTATCGCCGTGATGGGGAGATGACGGCCGTGCCGAGGCCGGTCCCAGCCGTGGATGCGCCTGAGCTGGCCGGCTACTGGGAAGGCGTCGCACGGCAGGTGCTCCAGGTACCGCAGTGCCCCAGCTGCCACGCGCTGCGATGGCCGCCGCGCGGCGCGTGCCCGGTCTGCGGCGTAGTGGAGTTCGGCTGGGCGCCGGTCCCAGCCGCCGGCACCCTGCACAGCTACGCGGTGGTGAACCGCGCGTTCCACCCGGCCTTCGCCGGCGAGATCCCGTACACCCTGTGCGTGACCGAAGTGGCGCCAGGGGTGCGGTTCCTCGGCCGCCTGGTCGGCGTGGCGGACCGTGATATTGAACTCGGGATGCCGGTCACGGCCGAGTTCGCCGATGCCGGCGGGGCGAGGCTGGTGTACTGGCGGCCGACACAGCCCGGCGGCTAGCGGAGCTTGCGTTGTGGCGGACCTAGCGGCGGCTCCATTCGGCGCCGTGACTGCCCAGCGGCGAAGGCGGCAGATCCCAGTACGGCTGGGTCGCCGACATCGCCACGCTAGGCCGGAGGTAGCGGAGCCTGCCGAAGCCTGAGTCCATGACCGAGCAGTCCTCGGCCAGTGGCTCGGGCACGCCGGTTGGCGGCCTCGGCAGGTTGCCCGCACCTTGTATCCAGGCGGCCGTCTGGCACAGCGAAGCGCCCACCCACCAGCTGCCGCCCTCGGTCAGCTGCGCCTGCAGCGCGGCCATGGCCCCGTAGGCGGCCATGAACCCGGTGATGTAGTCGTTGGGTGCGCCCGGCAGCAGGCGCGGTGTCTCATCGCCCTCGGTGAGCACGATGCCGGTGACGGTCTGCGCCAGCTGCTCCCAGCCACGCCGCTCCCGCCACGGCCCGTCATTCCCGTAGCAGTTCACCGAGACGTAGATGATGCCCGGCGCGCGCTCGGCCAGCTCGGCCGCTCCGAGCCCGCGGCTCTCCAGGGCTCCGGACCGGTACCCGTTGACGAAGATGTCGCACGAGTGAGCCAGATCTCGCAGGCGGCCGGCATCGGCAGGCTGGTTGAGGTCCAGCTCGCAGGTGTGCTTCCCGAAGCCGGTGTCGATCACGCAGTTCCGGATGTTCGGCCGCGCCGGGGTCGAAACGTGCAGGACGTCGGCGCCATGCGAAGCGAGGGTCTTGCCGGACACCGGCCCGGCCAGGATCCGGGTGAGGTCCAGGACCCGGATGCCGCCGAGCGGCCGCCCGGTCCGGGCCGAGCGCTTTGGCGGGGCATCCCCGATCCGGACGATCTCCACCAGCGGGGCGGCGGTGACGACGGCCCCCTGCTCGTGCTGCGACCACTCATCCCAGGTGCGGGCGCGCGCTCCGCACAAGCCGCGGGCCGCAAGCGCCTCCTCAAGCTCGCCGGCGTCCCAGTGACGCAGCGTCTCGGCAATTGCCGAGAGGTGGTCAGCGCACCCCAGCAGGTCGAGGGTGCCCTGACGCAGATGCGGCAGTCCCCCCTGGAGGTGCACCCAGCCACCCGACCCGCACTGGTAGATGCTGCTCGTGGGGACGCCTGGCGGCTGCCGCGGCACCGGCTTTCCGTCCAGCCGGTTGTGCTGATACGAGGTAATGGCCAGGGCGGCGGCGCGCACTTCCGACGAGACCTGTTGGGCCGGGCCGCCCCGGGTCTGGTGGATGTCGGCCGCCGCGGCTGCGGAGAGCCCCAGGGCCACGGCGGCCGCTTCGCCCACGCGGTACCGGGATGGCAGCGCCGGGTCGGCGCCAGGCACCTCGAAGCGGATGGCCGGCAGCCGACTGAGCCGGGAGCGGCGGAGCCAGGCGCTGATCTGGCTTTCATCCATGGGGCGGTCCGCCTCCTGATACCTCTTCGCTGCACCCGATCCCCGGGGAACGGCCGGAGCACAGTGCGGCAGCACGCTGGTGCCGAACCGGCCGTGGCGCAAGCAAGGTAGCCGCGGTGACTTGACCGGCTCATGCCGTTACGCAGCGTGTAAGCCGTTACAGGACCGTAACTTGACACACAATCTTTGATCTGTGATTCTTGATCATTATATCATACCAGGAGGAGGGTGCGTATGCCCGGCATGGGCAAAGCAGCGCAAACCTGGCGATCAAAACACCGATTTACCGGCATATTGGGTTGTATCGGACTGATAGTTGCAGTGACCGCTTGCGCAAGCAGCTCGGGAGGGTCCTCGGCCAGTCAGGGCACCACGGTAAAACTTGGCGGAATCTGCGACCTCAGCGGCGACCTGGAGACATTCGGGCAATTCTGCCAGCAGTCGCTCCAGCTTGCGGTGCATGAAGTCAACCAGGCGGGCGGGATCTCCGTCGGCGGGCATAAGTACAAGATCGCGCTCAAGGTTGTCGACGGCAGGTCAGACCCCACCGCATCCGTGGCCGCGGCGCGCAACTTCGTCTCCGAAGGATACAAATACATCTTCGGCCCGGACACCGATGTGACGTCGTCTCAGGTGCTCCAAGCGACGGCTAACACTGGCGTGATGGAGTTCGCCGGCGGGTCGTCCGACCAGGCGATCATCGGGACCCCAGGGCATACCTTGCAGTTCAGCGTGCTGCAGCCCAACTCCCAGTGGCAGTCGGCGGTGCTGCCGCTGCTGAAGAAGATGGGGATCGCGTCCGGGACGGTCGCGATCGTGTATCCGTCCGATGTCGGCCAGACCATCGCACCGCAGTTCGCGCAGATCCTGAGCGCGGCCGGTTACCAGCCGAAGCAGTTCCTGTACCCGCCCACCACGACGGATTTCCGCTCGGTGCTGACCAGGGTCAAGGCTGCTCACCCAGCAGTCCTGCTGCAGGGCTATAGCGTGCAGCAAGGCTTGCCGCTGACAACCACGGCCTTGCAGTTGGGAGTCGCAGGGGCGGTGATCGGCGTGGGTGAGACCCCCGCCCAGGTCCCGGAGACCATCGCAAAGTCGCAGGGCAAGAGCTTCCCGCTGGTATGGGGATCAATGATTGCGGAACGCAGTATGGATCCGACGACCACTGCCCAGTTCGGAAAGTTCGTCCGCCTCTGGGAGAACTATTTCCACCTGAGCCCAAATCTGGCCGAGGCGCAAACGGTGATCTGGTTCTATGACCCGGTCGGCATGCTCGTGAAGGCCATGGAGACCGCAAATACGGTCACGAATACCACGGCGATCGCCAAAGCGCTGCACAGTTTCACGCCCGCTCATCCCTATCAGGGCGCGCTAACCGACTGGTACAACTCCCGGAACGTAATCATCCGCGGCTCGGACTATGGCGTGTTCCGCAATGGAAGATCGCAGTGGACGTACCTGCCGCCGCCGACCTCATGAGGTTTGCGGACCAACCCTGATGCATCAAGGAGGAAAAGTGAACATAGGCGGAATCCCGGGCCTGCGGCGTCAGGGCAGCGCCCCGCGCCACCGGGCGGTGGCCGTGGCAGCGGCGGTGGCCGCTCTGGCGGTCACGGCGGCGGGCTGCGGCTCGAGCGGGTCATCGGGGGCCAGCGGGTCATCCGGTTCGTCCCAGATAACGATGGGCGCCCTGCTCGACCTCAGTGGCCAGCTGGCCAGTTTCGGCAAGGACTGCCAGTTGGGACTCCAGCTCGCCGTGGACCAGGTCAATGGCGCGGGCGGCTTCACCGTCAAGGGGCACAAGTACACGATCAAGACCGAGATCGAGGACGGCCAGTCAGATCCTACGACCTCCGTCGCAGCGACCCGCACCCTCATGCAGCAGGGCGTCAAGTTCCTCTTCGGACCGGACACCGACGCCACATCGCTGCAGGTTCTCGGCGTGCTGAAGAACAGCGACGTCCTTGACTTCGCCGGCGGCGCGGTCGACCAGGAGCTGATCGGCCATCCTGGCTATACGTCCGTGTTCGGCGTGATCACTCCCAACCCGGAATGGGAAGGGAGCCTGATCCCGCTGCTGCACCAGCTGAACATCGACTCCGGCACGGTCGCCATCCTCTATCCGGACGACACAGCAGGCCAAGGCGTCATACCACAGTTCACGCAGATACTGAAGAGCCACGGCTACCAGGCGAAGGGATATCTGTTCCCGCCGACCACGACGGACTTCCGCAGCGTGGTCGACCGGGCCAAGGCATCCCATCCGGTGGCAATCCTCGATGGCTACTCGGCCGAATGGGGACTGCCCATCGCGCAGGCCGCGGTCCAGCTCAGCGCGGCAAAAGCGGTCATCGGAGTAGACCAGACCCCGGAAGACGTACCCTTGGTAATTGCCAAGTCGAGCGGCGGCACGTTCCCGCTTAAGTGGGGCAGTATGGCCGCCGACCAGCAAGCCGCCGATCCCACCACCCCGGGTGCCGCGATGTACCAGAAGACCTGGGTGAAGTACCTGCATCAGCAGCCGTCTGCCGACGTGTCCCAGATTGCCATCTGGTTCTACGACGCGGTGCTCAACGTCGTCGCCGCGATGAAGAAGGCCGGCACCGTGACCGACACCACGCTGCTCTCCAACACGATCCGATCGATGACCTTCCAGGGAGCCGAGACGGTTCACTACACATCACAGAACCTGCCGATCCATGGCACCGATATAGCGGTGCTCGTCGGCAGCAAGGTGAAGTACACCTACGTCCCGGCACCGTCATCCTGACCGGCCGGGCTTGAGCACCACGTGCCGCCGTCGGCCGGCCGGACCACCCTCTGGGCGCCCAGGGTTACTCGGCTAGCAACCGCCAGAAGAGACAGGACAGAACATGCCGGCGACGATCATCGATTGTGACGTCCATCCGTATGTCAACAAGCTCGCCGATGTGGTGGCCTACATGCCTCAGGCCTGGCAGGAGCGGTTCCGGTCACAGAACGTTGAACTAAGCGGCCGGTCGGTGCATCGCTACCCGCATCCCGCTGGAGGGTCATTGCGGAAGGACGCGGTTCCCCCGGGCGGCGGGCTCCCCGGTTCCGATCCCGACTACGTCGCCTCGGACTTGCTCGACCGGTACGATCTGGCCGCGGCCCTGCTCATACCTATCCAGGCCTCGGCCGTCTCGGCCTGGACGGACGCCACCCGCGCGGATGTGTTCACCGAGGCGATCAACCGGTATGTCGTGGAACACTGGCCGAGCGTTGACTCCCGGTACCGCATCTGCGTCACGGCCTCCCCGCATGACACCGAGCACGCCGCTGCGGAAGTCCGCCGGTGGCGGGACGCGGCGAGCGTCGTGGCCGTGTCGTTGCCGTTGCTGGACACGATGATGGGCAACAAGCACTATTACCCGATCTACGAGGCGGCGCAGGAATGCGGAATGCCCATCGTGGTCCATCCCACCGGTGCGGAAGGCAGTTACTTGGGGGCGCCGACCATTGCAGGCGGGATACCACGCACATACGCGGAACGGCATGCTCTGGTCCCGCAAGTGGCGCAGGCCAACCTGGCCAGCCTGGTGTTCGAAGGCGTCTTCGACCGTTTCCCGGAGCTGCGGATCGCTTTCGTCGAATGGGGATTCTCATGGCTCGGCCCGTTCATGTGGCGCCTTGACCAGGAATGGCGCAACTTCCGGTCGGACGTGCCCTGGGTGAAGAAGCCGCCAAGTGAGTACATCCACGACGCAGTAAAATTCACAACGCAGCCATTCGATGATCTCAGTAACCCCGAAGACCTGTGGCCTTTTCTTGACCTCATCGACGCAGAGAAAACGCTTATGTTCAGTTCGGACTATCCGCACTACGACAACGATGACCCGCATATAGTGTCCCGGCGGCTGCTGCCGAAGAAATCACGCGAAGCAATCACATCCAAGAATGCCCGGGAAATGTTCAGTGCCCGCCTCTGAAGCCATCAGCCCCGATATGCACCATGTGGGCAGCCTGGCAGAATTCGAGCTGGATGTCTGCAAGATAGTCCAGGTAGATGGCCGCGATGTCGGGGTCATCCGGACAGAGCAGGGCGTCTACGCGATCGCGAACCGCTGCCCGCACATGGGCGGCGGGATTTGCTACGGCACCGTCACCGGGCTGATGACCGCGACCAGCCCGGAGAACATATCCTACGATGAAACTCGGAAAGCCATGCGGTGCCCTTGGCACGGCTGGGAGTTCTTCCTGAATGACGGCACCGCGGTGGGAGGAATCACCAGCCGCCGACTGCGCCGATTCCCCTTGCACATCATTCAGGACGAGGTCTACGTCATTTTGCGGATGCCGAGGCCGGACCAAGCCGAAACGCCTCGCGGCGATGACGGCTGAACAGGCAGGCTGCGTTGACCCTGATTGATTTCTCTCACGTCTATCGCGACGGGATGATCGTGGGGGGTGACCTCCGCAAACCGCTCTTCCGGCAGCGGCAGGCCAGCCACGCCCCCGGCGGAGTGCCGATCCTGCTGACGGAATTTGAGCTGGCCAGCCACGCAGGAACGCACGTAGATGCGCCCCGGCATTTCGACCCACACGGCCCGGCCATGGACGACCTGCCGCTGGAGGCCTTTTCCGGCCCGGCGGTCCTGAGCCAGGTTCATAGGGCTGCGGGCCAGCCCATCACGCAGGGCGATATCGTGGCTGGCGGCCCGAAGCCATCGCCTGGCGACATGCTGCTGATCCGAACCGGCTGGGGCCGTCACTACGCGGCCGACGATGAGCAGGCTTACCGTGACTATCCGCACGTCGACGAGGAAGCAGCCGAGTGGATGGTCCGCAGCGGAATCAAGCTGCTTGCGACAGACACGATGTCACCCGACCTCCCGGCCAGCCGCAGGCCGCCAGGGTTCAGCTTCCCGGTCCACCGGAGGCTGCTGGGCTCAGGCGTCCTCATCGCTGAGAACCTCAACCTGGAGCTGGCCAACCCCGGACACTATGAGGTCTTCGCGTTCCCGCTGTGCATCACATCCGGCGATGGCGGCCCCGCGCGGATCGTCGGCCGCCCCCTCGCCGCGACCACTACATGATCGTCATCCCGGCGTCCACTGGTAGAGCCACTCCAGTGATGTAGCGGGCCTCGTCTGAAGCGAGGAACAGCAGCGCGTTCGACACGTCGATTGGTTCGATCCACGGGACGGGCAGCGCGTTCATGGGCGCCGCCGCTGCGGCGAAGTCCTCGCGTGACGGATGGACAGCATCGGGAGCGAAGAGCCGGTACATCGCGTCGTTCTGCACCATTGGGGTGTCCACCGTGGCCGGGTGGAGCGAGTTGACCCTGATCGAGTGGGGCGCCAGCTCCAGAGCCAGGGTACGCATCAGCCCGACGACGCCGTGCTTAGCGGACACGTAGTGCGCGAGGTTGGGGAAGCCCTTGAGTCCCGCACCCGAACTGGTAAGGACGATGGAACCACCCCGACCGCCATCGACGAGATGCCCGATCGCTGCCTTGCAGGTCCGCCACACGCCAGTGAGGTTGATGTCGACCAAGGTTCCCCATTGCTCCTCGGTCAGTTCCACCGCGGCAGCGTGGGAGTAGACACCTGCATTCGCGGACACGATGTCCAGCCTGCCGAACTCGGCTACGCCGACGTCCAGCGCCGCCTTCACGGCCGCGTAGTCACGCACGTCGGCTCGGGCGGCTATGATCCGGCGGTCGAGCGCTTCCACCGCCTTGACCGTTTCGGCGAGATCAGCATCGGTGCCACCGCCGTAAGGCACCGTCGGAATATCGTCGCACACGTCGATGGCGATGATATCCGCGCCTTCCCCAGCGAGCCGGATCGCGTGACTGCGTCCCTGACCGCGGGCTGCGCCGGTGATAAAGGCAACTTTTCCCGCAACTCGTCCTGCCATCTGTGGCGGCCCCCTGGCTTCGCTACGTTGACGTTTCGACCACCAGGCGGACGGCTTCCTCGTGGAACTCCGGGGAATGGTCCTTGGTTTTTCCTGGCAAAATACCTTTCCTTCCGATTGAAGATCCTAAAGGATCCGCAGTCCGGAAGGCTGGAGGCGCGCTACATTTATAATGCGTCAGGCCGGGGCTGCGGCGCTACCAGCTCGCCGTTCCTGGCAACGATACTCCGCAGGCCGGGGCGCCAAAGGGCCGGCGCTACCAAGGCTGGGCGCTCATCGGCATCGAGGACGCGACGCCCTGGCCGCCGCTGGCTGCTGGTCCGCCGCAATCACCGCACCAGGAAACTGGCCTTCTCATGCTCCAGCGGTAAGCCTTCCGGGTGTGCGGCCTGGCGTGATGGCGCGTGCCAGCTGCCGCCGCCTGGCCGGCCTTCTAGGCTGTGGCCGTGGAGACCCTCACGTTCTTGTTCACCGACATTGAGGGCTCGACTGCGCTGCTCGGGCGGCTGGGAGAAGACGATTACGCGCGGATACTGGCCGGTCATCACGCGCTGATCCGGTCGGCGCTGGCCGCGCATGAGGGCAAGGAGGTGGACACGCAGGGGGATGCGTTCTTCGCGGTGTTCACCTCGCCGCGGGGGTGCGTGGCGGCAGTGCTGGAGATGCAGCAGGCGATTGACGCCCATGCGTGGCCGGGCGGGGAGCAGGTGCGGGTGCGGATGGGTGTGCATTGCGGTGAGGCGGCGCGGACGGCTAGCGGGCTGGTGGGGCTGGAGGTTCACCGGGCCGCCCGGGTGGCCGCGGTGGCCTGGGGGGGCCAGGTACTGGTGTCGGAGGCGGCGGCGGTGCTGGTGCGGGACGGGCTGCCGCCGGGCGCGGCACTGGCCGATCTGGGCAGCCACCGGCTGAAGGACCTGGGCCGCCCGGAGCGGATCTTCCAGCTGTGCGCAGTGGGTCTGCAAGCAGAGTTCCCGCCGTTGCGCTCGCTGGGCAGCCCGGCGCTGCCGAACAATCTGCCCGCCCAGCTGTCGACGTTCATCGGCCGCGAGCGGGAGGTCTCCGAGGTCCGGGCGCTGGTGGAATCCGCTCGCCTGGTCACCCTGACCGGGGCTGGCGGCGCCGGCAAGACCAGGCTGGGGCTGCAGGTGGCCGCCGAGCTGCTGGATGGGTCCGGGGATGGGGTGTGGCTGGCGGAGCTGGCCACGGTCACCGACCAGGACGCGGTGGCGCCGGCCATCTCGCAGGCGCTGCGGCTGGCCGTCAATCCAGGCCGTCCGGTGCTGGAGGTCCTGCTGGATGCCCTGGCGCCGCAGGCCGTGCTGATCGTGCTGGACAACTGCGAGCATCTGATCGGCGGCTGCGCCAAGGCCGCGGAGGCGATCGTGCGGCGCTGCCCGCGGGTGCATCTGCTGGCCACCAGCCGCGAGCCGCTGGGTATCGGCGGGGAGACCATCTACCGGGTGCCGTCGCTGTCGCTGCCCGGGCCCGGC